>AUXO011896810.1_pt1 | contig 10380 bp, 11 predicted proteins | sample 768731 | NCBI WGS metagenome assembly AUXO01 (sample SAMN02715735, study PRJNA202380) | gut metagenome | biome: sheep rumen | host: Ovis aries | place: New Zealand: Palmerston North | reverse complement strand
CGGCCTATTGTAAAGTATTGCGAATACGCTTGAATGGAATGAGTCAGTGCATATTAGAAATGCGTTTTTTTCAAGCCACAAAAACTCACTTGGTCCTGTAATATAGAATGGATTTGTTTTATCTAAAATATTAATTATATGACAATTATTTTCTTTTGCGATTCGTTCTATTTCTTGTTTTCTTGATTCAGATAGTTCACCTAAAAAATAATTCAATATATATTTTTTTTGCTTTATTTTTTTTATTTGTTCTGGTTTTTTAGATACTTTATCCCATTCTTCTGACGTTAGTAACATTGTTGGATCTATTAATACTTCTACATCATTTCTTTTTGTTAGTTTTTCTATTATTTCTTTCGCGCTTTGCTCTCTGACTGATATGAATTCAAAGTCATTTAAATTATTTTTGATTTTTTCTTTGTCTTTTGTTGTTAAATCTGTTGTTCCTATACTTGCAGAAAATGAAATTTTAGGTGTGTTCTTTGAAAAGTCTAAATAATAAAACTGTTGACCTGCAAAGGTTGGATTCCATACTTGATCACTTCCTGTTATGAAATAATTGTATTCATCTTCTATTTTTTTGTTTACTTTTCCATTCTTAATTATATATCTGCTTATTTTTATATTTTTGTTAAATGCTATGAACATTTTATATCTTTGATTCTTTTTTTGTTGGTTGTCATAATTTAATATTGTTTTAATCATTTTTTTTATAATTTTTTTGAATTGATTTCCATTATAATTATTGATACTTTCAGTAGGCATATCTAAATGTTCGACTATAAAACGTTGCACAGCATAACATTGTAATCTATTACCATAATTATTATTGTCTGTTATTGTTACTACTCCTATTTTTTTCATATGTTTTTCCCTTTCTATAAAATAATTATTAAAATATTCTTTTAATTTTTTTAATAATTCTTTGAAAATTATATATAATAAATAATAGTAATTTATTCAGAATATATGTGCATTCATTTAATATTGAGTCAATAGCGCTTTTTTTTATAAGAATACATTCGTCGTAAATCCTTTCGTCTTCTGTCGATACTATTTTTAAATAATTTATTTTCTTTTTTAATACAAATCTGTTCTTTTTTACTTCAACTGATTCACTTATTAAGTTGTACTTTTCTTTTGATAAATATCTTGACTCAAATCCATCATACGCATATACTCTAAATTCTTCATTATTGTAATAATATTTATATGCAAAGTCCCCATTTAATTCTAATTTTAGAAATTTATTATTTTGTTTTTTATTATTCAAAATTTCAATTTCCGAAAAACCTTCTTCACATTCATTTTCAAGTATTTTTATAACAATTTTTTTTGCTATTGTATTTTCTAATTCTATTTCACTGGTATTATTGTTTTTATATAAAATACAATGTTTTTTGCATTTATCATCGATTGCAATTTCAATTTTTATATTATCCGTTTTTTCATTTAAAGAATGATAAAATTTAATCGTATTAAATTCTGTTTCTTTATTGAATAATATATCTATTGTTGGATTTATATCTTTTTTATCTGGAACCCAAGCATTCGGTAGTAGAATTGGAGTTTCAGTATTGCCATTCATTATATTTTGACAATCAAACATCATAAAATCATTTAATTTTTCTTTATCACCAGAAGATACTTTGATTATAGCATTATATAACAAATTATCTGTTCGCCTTTGCCAAAATACTTGATCTCCATTGATTATTGACATACATTTTCCAACTATTGCTTGACTTTTATGACATCTTAAAGATTTAAATGTTTTATTCTTTAATATAAACTTGGTTATTGACTTATTTAGTAATGGTATTCTGATTCTGTCACTAAACTTGTAATATGGGTTTTCCATTTTATTATATGAATATTTTTCTGTTTTAAAATTAGTAGACGCAATATTAATTTTTTTAAAATCATTTATACCAAAATAACTCGTTGGATATGCAAATGATTTATATACCTTTGGCCTATAATTTTTTTCTGTTTTTAAAATTTCTCCTATTGCTATTTCAAAACTAAGACTTAAAGCTCTGTGATCTGCGTGTGAGTCAAAGTCAATACAAAACAAATAATCTGGCATTTCATGTTCTATTATACACTTTATGTCATTTATAAAACTCCTTTTATTGAATTTACTATGATTACCTGTGTATATGCATGAAACTTCTTTTCCATTTAATGCGTGATATGTTTCTTTAAATCTTTTATTTGATTTCCACACATTATTACCTTCAGTTAAATAAATGTGTGTTTCACCAGAACTATACTGATCTGAATATCCCATAAATAGTATGTTTTCACTGGGTATTCCTAATTTCTTTAAAGCTTTAAAACATTCATAATATCTATTTTTAGGGTTAGCGCAATAATCACCATTTGTGGAATAAACAACTTTAACAATCTGTTGTTTTTTAATTAGTATTGGTATTAATCCACCAGATATATTTATTTCATCATCTTGGTGTGGAACAAAAATAATTGTTTTTTTTCCTTCTTCAATTTCTTCAAAAAAAGAATTATTCATATAGCATCTCCTTAATATAATTTTTTCAAGAATTTGAATTTTTCTTTATTACTTAATGTAATTATTAAATTTGAAATAACTATTGTTGCTGAAACGATTATAATATATTTAATTAAACTGTTTTCAAAAATAGGGTTAAAATGTATCACTTGACTTAACTTTATATATATGAAGTGTATATATTCATGTGTTAAATATATTAAAAAACTTAATGTTCTTAATTTTTGGGTATTTTTTTGTTTTTTGCAATTTTTATTATATTTTAACATGAATAACATAAAATAGTATGTAAACGGAATTAACATTAATTGTAATCCAAAATAATTTCCTGATATATTTTTTATTATTGTTGTTTCAGTTATTAGTAGAAGCAACGATATTAAACAGTTAGCTATATAAAATGACATTTTTTTGTATGATTATTTTTTACTAGATAACCTCCTAATGTAAAATAGAAAGTTCCAAATATTAGTCCATTTCTCCCTATTTTTTTTCCAAATAAATTCATTATATCAATTAGAAAATTGTCGTTTTTGAAACATTTACTTAATAATGGGAAATAAGGAACTAATAATAGGCCAAATATATATAATATCGATGATAATACTAGTGTTTTCTTTATTCCAATTTTTTTTGATAAATACGTCGATATAATTGTAGCAATGATTAACGCTTGCATATACCATAATTGACTGTAAACTCCATCAATTAATAAATGTGGAATAAATTTTAAAAATCTTACTAGTCCTGGTTCACTGTAATAAAATGGTATAAAATATATTAGCGACCAAATTACATATACAGATATAATTTTTTTTAAATATTTTATTATCAGTTCTTTATAATTATTTGGTTTATTATATATTTTTCTATATAGCAAAAACCTGCAATTGAGAAGAATATAGGAACTGGTATTCTCCCAAATGTTTCAACTAAGTAAAAATTTAAGTTTTGTGAGAAATCCGACAATGGATTAATATGTACTGCAGCGACAAATAAACTTAATATTAATTTTACAATATCAAATATAAAAATCATGTTAATTACCATTCCTTTCACCTATATACATATCACTTATGCATGCATACAAAAAGCTAATTCTATGTTATTTTTCTTTTTTTAAACCAAATAATATCTTATAAAATAAAGGTTTTGGGTCTTTGAAATTTATGTAAGCGTATTTTTTCGTATATATTAATTCTTTGATAAATTTTAAAACACTTATATTTTTTGAAAGAACTAGTTTCAAATTATAATCTTCTACCATAAAAAAGTAATCTCTTTTGTTTTTTGTTTTTCGATTATTTATTTTTTCATTTAAGAAAATCCAATCAGCAGCAATATATTCTTTATTTCTTGTTAACCCATATGATATAGCACTGTTTCTAAAATTTATTTCATTTAAGTATACTGTGTTATTTTTATAAAAAAGTTCAATATCGAATATACCATTATAATTTATTTTTTTAAATAATTTCTTTATTTTTTCTAAATTTATGACATTTGCATTTGTTATTAAACCATATGATGTACTACCTCTTTTAACTGGATATATATTATATTTTTTTATTATACTTGGTATATAAACATTTATTCCATCAGAATAACCAGGAACATCATATTCGTATTCATAATCTATGAACTCTTGAAGGAGCACGGAATTGTATTTTTTTTCTTTAAATTCCTCTATTGCTAGATAATAGTCTCCTTTTGTATTACAAATTCTTATATCGCTTTTTTCACCCTTAGCACTTACACATGGTTTTAAGATGCATGGATAGATTTTGTTATCAACAATTTGTTTTTCTAAGTCGATAATGACTGTTTTTGGCATTTTTATATTACATTCTTTTGATAGCTCATATTGCGTAAATTTGTCCATATACTTATTTACATAGTTTTCTTTATTATTTATACTTGGTAAAATATATTTTTTCGATAATTTTTTTAAATTTTTATCTATTATTGATGATGCGTAATCACTTGTTGGAATAAGATAACACCTTTTTTTAAGTATATTAATCTTATTTGTAAGGATATCTAATATTTTTTCTTCTGAACTATCGCAACAATAACTTTCTTTAACATATTTACTTTTTGAAATATATGATTTTTTCTTTCCAATAACTATTAGGTATGGATAAATCTTATTTTCACCGAGTGATCTTACTACACCTAGTGTATTAATATGGTTGCCACCTATGACAATAACATCAAAATCAAAAATTTTATTCATACTATATTTTCCTCCTCTTCTGAAATTGATTATTAAGCATGCAGATTAGAATTACATTATAAAATACATTGAACGTCACATTTTCCATTAATCCTATAAACAGGAAGGAAATTAAGTAACAAATTTTACTATATTCTTCATTTTTTAATAATTTATTTATAAAACTTATTACATATAATGTTATAATTAGACCATTTACTATTCCATAGTGAAGGAAAAGATACATGTATGAATTATCTAATACTGTTAATTTTTGACCTCTGACATTCCATAAACCATAGAATTCAAATTTATGTCCAAACATATTTAATCCATAATAGTCTAAAAACTCTGCTGAACATCTTATTCTCCCTGAAATTAGATGGTTAAGATTTTTTAAAAATACGTTATTTGGATTTTTAAGAAAAAATATTGAAAATATAAATGAAAGTGCAATGAGTAATACAGGTAAGTACTTTAGATTTTTGTTTGGTTTAAATAAATTAAATTTTTTGAGTAAAAACAGTCCAAATAATATTAATAAGCTTAATGTTGCAGATCTACTATCACATATATTGTTGCAAATATATAGTGATAAAGCTATTAAAAAATAATGTTTAAGTTTTAATTTTTCAAAATAAAGATATATTATTTCAGCGCATATACAAAATAGATTTAATCCTAAACTATTTGGATGTGAAAAGCCTAAAGAATGCCTGATTGTCCCATCCGTTCTAAGCATAGTTACTTCTGAAACTATTCCTAATTTCCATGACACAATAACAAACACTAATAAGAATATTTTTAATTTCATATCAAATTTCATAAAATTATTTATATCAATATTTTTGTAACAAAGTATAAAACAAAGACCTAATAAAAGTGTGTAAGACTCGTTTATAAAGTATGATATTGATAGACATACAAAACTGACTATAAGTATGACAAATGATTTAAACGGTATTTTTTGATTCTGAAGGATTAAATTTATAATAAGAAAAATAATAGAGATAGCACGTATATATTTTCTGTTGTTTGAAATAAATGCAAACTGTGAACACATTATTGTAACTAAAATCAATGCAAATGCTGCATAATAAAATATATTATCGATCTTTACTTTTTTCATATTTCTCATCTCATCTTTCAAATCATATCTTTTTTAATAAATTAATCATATTTAGATATATTTTACATGTTAAAAACAGTTTGTTTTTTATGCAATATATATATAATTTATTCTTAAGTTTCAAGCTTTTGTTGTACTTACATAGGCTTATGAATCTATTATCTTGTCTAAGTTTTAATATTATTGTTTTATATTTATGTTTATCGAGTTCATATAATTTAATTAATATATTAGCAATGATGTTCAAGTGTGAGCAATTCATATCACTTATTAAATCTTTATTAAATTTTTCCCCTACTTTTTTATTAATACATATATTTGTATCTAAGATGCCAAAGATATTTTTTTCATAATTTTTTATTGAATTTGTAACACTATTTGGATTAATATAGTAATTATATAACTTTTTTGAAGAAAAGAATGCTTTCTTTTGCTTGAAAAATAAATCTAAATAAAAATTAACATCTTCCATCATAGATAATTTTTCGTTAAATTTTAGTTTTTTTCCTAATTCTTTTTTAATCATTAAGAGCATTACAAAACATGGGATGTTTTCTTTATTTGTAAAAAAATGCAAATATGCATTCCTGCAATCTTGTTTAAAGTCGACTATTGAGTCTTTTAAATTATATATTTCTTTTGGCTTCGACTCATTTATTCCATAGTCAGAATAGTTAAATCTTACAAAATCTATTTCGGGATTTTTCTCAAAAATTTTAACTACGTTTTCATAACAATCTAATTCTAAATAATCATCTGAATCAACGAAAGTTATAAAATCACCTGTAGATTTTTTTATTCCATAATTTCTAGAAAAGCTTACCCCTTTATTTTTATTATCAAAAACAATTATTCTATTATCATTAAATTTTCTACATATTTCTGATGTTTTGTCACTCGAACCATCATTGACAATTATTATTTCTAAATTTTTGTATGTCTGATTAATAATAGAATTAATACATTTTTCTATTGTTTTTTCTGCATTAAATGCTGGAATTATAACACTTATTTTTTTCATAATTTCTCCAATTTTTCTTGTATTTCTTTAGCCCATATTGTTATGTCATATTTTTTACAATCATCCGATAGTTTTACATTTTTTCTTAAATGATTATCTTTTATTATTTTTTCTGCAATTTGTTTAGGGGAGGTTGTTAAATCGAAATATTCAATTAAATTTGAAATTTTTGACATTTGTGGAACACCTTTACTAGCATAGCATGGTAAAAGTGAAATTTGAGCCTCAAGTAATGCAATTCCTAGCCCTTCATAAAAACTTGGAAAAACAAATATGTCCATCATGCTATATAATTGATTAATATCATTGCGTTCTCCTAGGAAGAGTACATGATTTAATAATTTTTTTTGTTGCACATAAGTTTCAATGTCTTTTTTTATGTCCCCGTCCCCTATTAAAACTAATATACTATTTGGATTTAAAAAATGGATATTTTCAAAAACATCTATTAGGTATTTATGATTTTTTTCAATTGAAAATCTTCCTACATGGCCGACAACAAGCGTTTCTTCACTTATGTTTAATTCTTTTCTTTTTACTTTTCTTTTTTGTTCACTATATTTAAACTTGTTAAAGTCAATTGCATTACTAACTACAAAATATTTTTTTTTGCTTATTATATCCTTTTTGAATAGATACTCTGCTGCTTCATCAGAACATGCCCAGTAATCTGTAACATATTTTGTTTCTCTCATTTTATTGAAAAATTGTCTCATTCTATATATATATCTTAAAAATATTTTTTCTGAATTGTTTATTCCACTTGCATGTGAATGTAAAATTCTTGCTTTTATTCCATATTTTTTTGCATATACTAAATAATCGATATTCTTTAAATGACATACATTACACCATATTGCATCATATTCTTTAGCATGTTTGGAAAAAAACTTTTTCATATTTTTTTTATATTCGAAGAAGTTTTTTCTTTTTTTACCCATTCTATAGATTTTACTATCACTTTCTAGTATTTCTTTTTCAAATGCTATTGTATCTTTAGATGTTACTATAAAATCAAAGTGTATTTTTTTTCTATTAATTTTTCGGTAATAATTTATTATAAAGTTTTCCATTCCTGCATAATTCTCTGTCATTCCAAATATTAAGACTTTTTTCATTTAATTTACCCCCTTTTTATTTTTCAAAACTACATTTTTCAGGTAATATATATTCGAATGCGTTAATTATATCGGTTGTCGTTTGCTTAAAATCCTTTTCTGACATATCACCATCATTTATCGATATTAGTTTTCTTTTTTGTTTTTTTATGCATTTTATTATGTCTTTTTTTATTTCTAAGCCATCACGGTCAATGTAAAATGTTTCTCCATATTTACTATTTCTTATTTCAAAATTTCCTGATGCAAGTTGCCATTCTCTAAACACCCATTGATTTACATCTGTTGAGCTTCTGAATTTATTTAGACATGTTTGGTTAAGCACCTCATATTCTTTTTTCCATACTTCTTTAAATGTTGATTTTAAATATGAGTTTGGCAAATGTGGTTGATAAAATCCTGGAAATCTTGGGCATTTAATCAATGCTAATGTTCTTAGTAATTCTTTTCCATTTTTTAGGTTAAACCATTTTGTTTTATTTTTTTTGATTGATTCTTTCATATTAAAATGTTCATTAATAATCGCTACATCGTTATTACAGATGTTTTGTATAATCATACTTTTTTTCATACAATGCACATTTAATGAACTATTATCTGTTGGTTTTCCATTCTTAAAAAAATATTCTTTATTTGCATTTGATATAAGGAATGTATCATCATTTAAATATACAAATTTTTCAGATAATCCTTTTATTCTATGCAAATTTAATTCGATTGTATGTGAACTGAATGTTGGTAGATATTCTTCAGGAATAAAATCTTTATGATTTACAATGTTTAATTTTGGATTTGTTGTATCTAGCCATTCTGGTAAATGCCCCCATGTTACGAAATGTATTTTATTTACCCAAGGGGCAAATTTTTCTACACCTCTAAACCAATATTTTAAAAGTCCCCAATCTCTGTATCTAATAATTCTATTATCTGAATTTGGATTTGCACTGTATTTATTTTTTTCTTTTTGCCATTCAGGATCGTTTCCATCTACCCATATAATGACAAAGTCTATCTTTTCTTTATTCATTCTACAAATTTCCTTTCCATTCATTATACATTTTAGTATGTTTACTGTTTTCTTTTGAATCGTTTGACCATGGTCCACATATCATCATATCTTTATAAAGTGTATAATCTGCTTTAATTGTTGCTTTTTTCATTACATTAAATACAGCTACTTTTATATTTGCTTTTGGAAAGAAGTTTTGTATTTCTTCTTTTGTTAATATGATTGAGTTTCCTGAATCAATTGAATCGTCTACTAGTAAAATATTTTTTTTATTTTTATATTTACTATATATTTCTTTATCAAATGATACCTTTCTATCGCTTTTCTGTTCGTGAAAGTCTGACTTCATTTCTTTTTCTCTTAATTTTATTAATATTTTTTTAGGTATAAATTTAAATAGTGGCTTAATTAATTTTTTTAATTTTCCACCTTCTCTTGTTGCGAATATTTCTAATAAATCTGCATTATTTAATGTTGCTAATTCTTGTCCTATTAAATAAGATCCTTTTGCTATAAAAATAACTAAATCATAATCATAGTTTTTAATTATTTTTTTGTATAGTTTTTTACTATTTTCTTTTACATTTTCTATTGATAACTCTAAATAATTCACCAAAATCACCCTTGCCTATCATTGTAATTATTCGTGCAAATCTTGTCCAAGTATGGGCAAAATTGATGCAGTCATTTTTTACAAATTCAACATTTTTATAATTTTCTAAAATACTATCAGAAGTAATTTGTTTGTCTGTTAATATATAATTTCTTCCTAATTCAAAGAATGTATGTGCGTCACTTCCGATTATTTTTCTTAAATTATAATTTTCTGCTATTTCATTTTGTTCAATACTAAATTGTCTATCTATATTTCTACCATTGTGTACTTCAATAAAATCTATTTCATCTTTGTTCTTTTCTATTTCTGATTCAACTAATACTGTTTTGTATCTTTTTTCATCATATGGATGTGGAACATATACCAATCCACCTTGTTTTCTTATTTCTTTTATGGTTTGTTTTGGTGTTAAATTTGGTTCAATTTTTTTCTTTAAATTTAAACCAATTATTTCACCTTTTTTTGTAAATATTTCTTCACCAACTATTATTTCTATGTTGCGTTTTTTAAACTTTTCTTTATATTTTAATGCTCCATCTATTTCATTATGATCAGTTATAACTAATGTATCTATTTTTTTTCTTTTTGCAATTAGTAATAATAGCCAATATGCAAGAATGCTGTCTTTTGAATATCTTGTATGTATATGAAATTCTGTTTTATACTTTTTCATAAAATTATCCCCCTACTAAAAAAGATACACAGAATACGATTGGGATTGTATTTATGTGTATCTATT
>AUXO017324137.1_pt1 | contig 10381 bp, 10 predicted proteins | sample 768731 | NCBI WGS metagenome assembly AUXO01 (sample SAMN02715735, study PRJNA202380) | gut metagenome | biome: sheep rumen | host: Ovis aries | place: New Zealand: Palmerston North | reverse complement strand
TATGAAATGATTGTTACTGGTGAAACTACTGGACAACTTGGTCAAATGATGGAAAAGGTTGCTAACCACTTCCAAACACTTCATAAAAATGTTATTGATCAAATGAAGAGTTTAGTAGAACCATTATTAATCTGTTTCTTAGCAGTAGTTGTTGGTATCATATTACTTTCAATCATTCAACCAATGTTCTCAATTTATAGTCAAGTTAAGTAGGAGGTAATTTTATATGAGTATTCTGTATTTAATTATCTTCTTTATTTTTGGATTGTTTATGGGTTCATTTTATACTGTAATTGGATTGAGATGTCCTAGACATGAAAATTTTATAACTAATCGAAGTTATTGTGATAATTGTAAACATACTTTATCATTTATAGATATGATTCCAGTTCTTTCATTTGTAATGTTAGGTGGTAAGTGTAGATATTGTAAGAAAGAAATAGATCCATTATCTACATATATGGAATTGTTTACTGGTATATTATTTGCTTTAAGTTATTTGATATTTGGTATGTCTTATGAATTATTAATTGCATTTGGAATTGTTTCAATGCTAGTAATTATTTCAGTTTCTGATATTAGTTATTATATTATTCCGGATGAAGTACTAATATTCTTTATTGGATATTTTATAATAGTATTTGCATTAAGTAATGGATTCATGTCTACATTTTCAAATATGCTATCTGGTTTAGTAATGTTTCTTATTATGTATACAGTTATGCTATTAGGTAACTTTATATTTAAGAAAGAATCATTGGGTGGAGGAGATATTAAATTAATGTTTGTGATAGGACTTGTCTTATCACCATTACCAAGTTTATTTGTAATATTCTTTGGAAGTTTAATGGCTTTACCTATATCAATAATAATTCTATTAAGAAAGAAGACTAAATTAGTTCCTTTTGGACCATTTCTTTTAATAGCATTCTTATTTATATATCTTACTAAGATGGATACTAGTATGATTTTAAATTTTTTAACATTAAAATAATTCCCTTTGGGAATTTTTTTATTTGATTAGATATGTTTTTATGATATAGTAATTATGGGTGATGTATATGAAGAGTATTACTGTTTTACCTGCAGATACTTATACAGTTATTAATAAGAGTATTATTACTTCTTATGATAAGAAGATAATTACTATGCTTTATCAACCAATAATTGGATATACTGCTGTTAGTTTATATAATACATTACTTGATGATTTAGAAAAAACTCAAATGATGAGTGAGGATTTAACACATCATCATTTAATGAATACAATGCAATTAAGATTAGAAGATATATTAGTTTCAAGAGAAAAATTAGAAGCTGTAGGACTTATAAAAACATATATGAAGAAAGATAATATTAATCAATATGTTTATGTAGTATATTCACCAATAAGTGCTAATGAATTTTTTAATCACCCAGTACTTAATGTAGTTTTATATAATAATTTAGGTAAGAAAGAATATGAAAAAGTAAAAAATTATTTTAAAATACCTAAAATAGTATTAAAGGATTATGAAGATATAACTGCATCTTTTGATGATGTATTTACTCCTGTTAGAGGAACTGCAGAAGTAAGTGAAGATATAATTACTAATAATTCTAATAATATAAATATTAATAATAGAATTGATTATAGTTTATTAATATCTGGTTTACCTGAATATGAAAAGTGTTTTACTGATGATACTAAAGAGTTAATAAATACTTTAAGTTATATATATAATTTAGATACTTTAGATATGCAAGGATTAATACGAAATTCTATTAATGAAAAAGGTATGATTGATAAAAGTGTATTAAGAAAGAGTTGTAGGGATTATTATAAGTTTGATAATTTTGGTAATTTACCTACATTAATATATAATAAACAACCTGAGTATTTAAAGAAACCTAAGGGTGATAATTCTAAATGGGCTAAGATGGTTTATACATTTGAGAATATTACTCCATATCAATTATTAAAAGCTAAATATAAAGGTGGTAATCCTACTGAGAGAGATAAAAAGTTAATAGAAGATTTATTAGTAGAACAAAAATTAGCTCCTGGAGTAGTTAATGTATTAATTAGTTATGTTTTAAAGATAAATAATGAACAATTGAATAGAAATTATATTGAGACAATAGCTGGTCAATGGAAAAGACTTAATGTTGAAACTGTTGAAGATGCTATGAGACTTGCCGAAAAGAAACATAAAGAACTTAATAAAACTATTCATAAAGAGAAAAATGTTACTAAGAAGGTAAAAGAAGAAAAGTTACCTGCTTGGTTTAATAAAGAACAAGAAATACTTGAAACAACTAAAGAAGAACAAGAAGAATTAGATAAGATTTTAAATGAATTAGTATAGACGTCAATAGACGTCTATTTTTGTAAAGATTATTGAAATAGTTATAATGTTTATGGTATCATTTTATTTGCGAGATGATAAAATGAAAGATGAATTTAATGATATTATTAAACCTTATTTAACAGATGAGTTTTATGAATTAAAAAGTATAGAACATCATGGTATTACTAGATATGATCATTCTATTAGAGTTGCTTATTATACTTATTTAGTTACTAAGGTATTACATATTAATTACGAGGAAGCTACTGTTGCTGCATTATTTCATGATTTTTTTACTGATGAAGTAGATGAAGAAAAAAGTATATTTAAACTTAGAAGACATCCTAAGTATGCAATTGAGAATGCTTCAAAATATGTTGATTTAACAGATATACAGGAAGATATTATTAAGACACATATGTTTCCTATTACATTTACACCACCTAAGTATTTAGAGAGTTGGATAGTAGATATTATTGATGATGTTTCTGCTGTATATGAGAAAGCATATTCTCTTAGAAAAGAGATTAGTGCTGCAATGTCATTTATATTTATATTAGTTTTTTATTGTATTAAATAGTTGGAGGTTATATGGAGAGTATAGTAGGTTGGTTACTATCATTATTGAGTGGATTTAATGGATTTAGATTTGGTAAAGAGATAGCAGTTTTTATTATTTCTTTAATGCCTATTCTTGAATTAAGAGGTGGGTTATTAGCTGCTTCTATTTTAGGGTTAGATCCAATTAGAAGTTATATTATTTGTATAATAGGTAATATTATTCCAGTACCATTTATATTATGGTTAATTACTTGGATTCTTGATTTAATGAGAAAAAGTAAAGTTAAGTTTTTAAATAAGATTGCTAAGTGGTTAGATAAGAAAGTAGATAAACATAAAGGTACTATAGAGAAATATGGATTCTGGGGATTAGTATTATTTGTAGGTATACCTTTACCTGGAACTGGTGCTTGGACTGGTTGTTTAATAGCTGCCTGTTTAGAGATGAATAGAAAAAAAGCTTTTATTGCGGCTATGATTGGTATACTTATAGCTAGTCTTATAATGATGGCTATTTCATTTGGATTACTTAAATTTATAATAGGATAATTATCCTATTTTTTTCTTTTCTTGTAATAAAAAATATAATATAATAGTATTAGATAATAGGTGATTATATGTATGATTTAATGTATTGGTTTTTAATATTCTTTATATATTCAATAATTGGATATATTATTGAGGTTACATCATGTATTATTGTTACTAAGAAATTTACTATGTCTCGTGGTTATTTATTAGGACCATATATTCCAGTATTTGGATTCGGTGCTTTAATAATGGTTACATTATTAAGCAAATATAAAGATGATATATTTGTATTGTTTGTACTTAGTTCATTTTTATGTAGTGCAGTTGAATATTTTACTAGTTTATTAATGGAAAAAATATTTAAATTAAGATGGTGGGATTATTCAAAAAGTAAATTTAATATTAATGGTAGAATTTGTTTAAGAAATGGATTTTTATTTGGAGTAGGTGGAGTAGTTATTGTTAGATATTTTCATCCAATACTTAATGATTTTTTAGTATCTTTTGATCCTTCAATTATTGTTATTGTAGGATGGGTATTTGCAAGTGTTATTATAATTGATACTATTGTTTCTACATTTGTTATTTCTAAATTAAAAATTAATACTAATAAGTATCTTAATACTGATGCTACTGCTGTAGTAAAAGAACAAGTAGCTGAATCTTTAAGTAAATATAGAGTGTTCTATAAGAGATTATTTAAGGCTTATCCTCATATTAAACTGAATGCTAATATAATTAAATTAAGAGAGTTTATGGATGAACAATTAGGTAAGACCATAAAACTTGTTAAAATAAAGGATAAAAGGTGATTATATGACTGATTATAAATATAAAGAGAATCTAGATAAAAATATATTTAGAGGATATGATATTAGAGGTGTATATCCTCTTAATTTAGATGAAGATACTGCATATACTTTTGGATTGGGCTTTGGTAGTCATATTCAAAGATTAGGATTTAAAAAATGTATAGTAGGTCATGATAATAGACTTAGTTCACCTGCGTTATACAGGGCTTTAATTAATGGTATTTTATGTACTGGATGTGATGTCGTAGGACTTGATCTTTGTACTACACCAATGTACTATTATGCTTGTATTAAATTAGGTATACCTAGTGGTGTTATGGTTACTGCTAGTCATAATCCTAAAGACGATAATGGATTTAAATTTGCTTTTGATGAAAAAGGTAATTGTAAAGGACAAGAAATACAAGATTTTTATAATGAATTAAAAGAAAAGAATTTTATATATGGGGTAGGTAATATTGAAGGATATGATATATTTCCTGATTATATTGAATTATATAAGACTAATTTACATTTTGGTAATAGAAGATTAAAAGTAGTAGTTGATCCTGCTAATGGAGCTTGTTCTAAGTTTGTTAGAAAATTATATGAGTTATATCCTATGGATTTAATTATAATTAATGAAGAAAATGATGGTACTTTTCCTAATCATCATCCTGATCCATGTATTGAAGATAATCTTACTCAATTAAAGAATAAAGTATTAGAAGTAGGGGCAGATATAGGTATATCATTTGATGGTGATGGAGATAGATTAGGTGTTATTACTAATACAGGTAAGTTTATTCCTACTGATATTTATATGATTATAATTATTAGGGATATTATTAATAAAGTTAGTAATAAAACATTCTTATACGATGTTAAATGCTCTAAGAGTTTAAGTGATGAAATAGAAAAATTAGGTGGTACTGGTATATGTTATCGTACAGGTAATTCTTATACTAAAGCAAAGGTGAAAGAAGATAATTTACCATTTGGTGGTGAATTATCAGGACACGTATATTTCAATGATAGATGGCCTGGATTTGATAGTGGAATGTATGCTGGACTAAGACTTTTGGAAATACTTTCTAATACCGATAAATCTATCGCAAACTTATTAGAAGGTATAAATACTTATTACTCTGAAGAGGAGGAAAAATATCATTCAGATGATGATATTAAGTTTAGTGTAGTAGATAAAGTAAAAGAATATGTTATTAGTAAGGGATATGATTTTATAGATATAGATGGTGTTAGAGTTAATTTCTCTGATGGATGGGCTTTAGTTAGATGCTCTAATACTGGTCCTAATATTACTGCTAGATTTGAAGCTACTAGTATGGAAAGATTGAAAGAAATTCAAGATGAATTTAGAGGTATTATTAATGAGTATAACAAATAAAAAAACTTATGTATATAAAATGAATTTAGTTCCTGCTAATATATTATGTATTATAATTTTTATATTATGTGGAGCATTAGCAGTACTATTAAAAATAAATATATTTAAATTTGATAATATGTTTTTAACATTCTTATTTATAATTTTATATTTAATATTACATGAATTATTACATGGACTAGGTTATTTTATAGGAGGTACTAAACATAAAAATATTACTTATGGAATAGAACTTGAAAAGGGTATATTTTATGCTATGGCATATCAAAAATTAACTAAGAAGAATATTCTTATTTCGTTACAGATGCCTTTTGTGGTTATAGGTGTTATTACATTTATACTTGGTTATATATTTAATATTCCATTATTAGTATTTTTATCTATAGTTAATATTAGTGGTGCTTCTATGGATTTAGCTATGTTTATATATTTCTTAAGATTACCTAAAGATTTTACTTATAGTGAGAGTGGTAATCCAGATGAATTTGTTATTATATCTAAAAGTGATTTAAGAAAAAAGAAGAGTATATTCTTAAAGATTATTGATGTTAAAGATTATGATGAGAATGATTTTAAATTTAAGAATCTTAAGAAAGTTAAAATTACTAAGTTATCTATAATTATATTAGTAATATTCTTATTACTTGGATTATTAACTACAATATTTTAGTGTAAAGTTATTGTTTCTATATAGAAACAATTCTTTTTTTTTGATATATTTAAATAGATTGTAAGGTGAAGTTATGTCTATTACTAATGAAGAATTAAAGAAAGAAGAGAAGATACTTAATAAAGTTATCTCTTTATTTGATGAAACTTATAATTCTTTAGCGGATGATGTTAAAGTAGGTGAAGAAGATTTAATAGAATTTAAAAAGATGATGTGGTCTGATTCTAATAGTTTTGATGAAGGAGAAATGACTCAAGTAAAAGCAGCTACTGCACTTGAAGCAGATAAATTCTTTCGTAAACAAGATTATTTAAGAAGACTTAAAATGATTAAAGATAAACCTTATTTTGCATCTATTGTGTTTAAAGATGATAAAGATAATAGTATATATAATATTTATATGTCTTTAACTTATTTAAAAGATAAGAATGAAAATAATATATTATATGATTGGAGAAGTCCAATATGTAGTTTATTCTATGATTATGAAACAGGTCCTTGTAGTTATAGTGCTCCTGGTGGAATATATAATGGTGAATTAAAAAGAAAAAGACAATATAAGATAGAGAATAGAAAACTAGTTGGAGTGTTTGATAATTCATTAAATATAGATGATGAAGTACTACAAGAAGTATTAGCTACTGAATCTAGTGACAGGATGAAGAATGTTGTTAATACTATTCAACAGGAACAAAATAAAGTTATTAGAAATCTTGAAGATGATAACTTAATAGTACAAGGTATTGCGGGAAGTGGAAAGACAACTGTAGCACTTCATAGAATAGCATTCTTATTATATAGAATAGAAAATTTAAATAGTAATAATGTATTAATATTTTCTCCTAATAATATATTTACTGATTATATATCAGAAGTATTACCTTCTTTAGGAGAGGCTAATACACTTCAAACTACTTTTGCAGATTATTTAGAAAACTTTATTACTGAGTATAATCATGTAGAAGATTTTACTGATTTTATATCTAGATTTTATTCATATAAGGAAATTTTTCCGGAATTAGTAGAGTATAAACAAAGTGATAGAATTATAGATGATTTAGATGCTTATATTGAAGATTATGTTTCTAGGTGTCTATTTACTAATTCATTTAATGAGACTGAAAAATATTATGTAGTTAAAGATGAATTGAATTATATGTTACATGATAAGTATGATAGATTACCTTTATTTGAGAGAATGGATGAGATTGCTTCTAAACTAAGTTCTAATAATTATAAGGGTAGTAATAAGAAGAAGGCTACATATTTAAAATTAATGTATGAGAATAGTAATTTTAAACATGATTTAAAAGCTATTATGAAAGAGTTTTATCTATCAGAGTATTGTAGGTTTAAATTAGATGAAAAGACTGTTAATGATTTTATTAATAATGATTCTATTAATTATGAAGATGCTTTAGTATTTGCATATTTAAAGGGTAGACTTGAAGGATTTATATATGATGGTAATATTAAACAAGTTATAATAGATGAAGCACAAGATTATAATAGACTTCAATATATTATAATTAATGAGATATTTAGAAAAGCAGATTTTACTATCTTAGGAGATATCAATCAAAATATTAATCCATATTATCATTATGATTCTTTGGATGAATTATCTAACTTATTTAGGGGAGAGACTAAATATATTGAATTATTAAAGACATATAGATCTTCTCCAGAGATAATTAATTATACTAATAAGATACTTGGTTTAAATCATGTTAATGCGATTAGAAAAACTTTAAATAAACCAGTTATTATAAGAAAAGGTGTAGAAGATATAAGAAATAGTTTAATTAATGATATTAGTAAATTAAAAAGAGAATATAAAAGTGTAGCTTTAATTACTAAGGATATGAAAGAAGCAGAAGTATTATATGATTTAGTTAAAGATACTTTAGAAATTAGTTTAGTAGATCATAATACTAAGAGTTTTCATAAAGACTTAGTTATTATGCCTGCATATGTTTCTAAAGGATTAGAATTTGATAGTGTAATTGTCTATAATAATAGAGATAATTCGTATAAAAATAATGAAAGAAATCTATTATATGTAGCTTGTACTAGAGCACAACATGAATTATATATTTATAACTAAAAAATACTTGAATTATAAATAGTGTTGTGTTATTATATTCCTTACTAAATGGAGGATTTATGGTTAAAGCAGATGAAAGAGTAATGAATTATTTTGATAAAATACAAAAACAAGGTATTTTTGATGAAGCAGAATTCAAAATAATAACAGAAGGATATACATTAATTAAACCATTTATTGGGGAAGACATGTATAGTGAGTTATCTAGTGAATTAGTAACAGCAGTATTAGATAAGAGAGGAACTGAAGAAGCAACATATTGTTCAATTCTTGAAGAAGTAGCTAAGAATATTGGTTTAGCAGAAGAACCAAAACCAGCATTAGTTCGTTTAAGAGAATTAAATGCTAGTGATGCATCATATGATAAAACAGAATCTACTAGACGTAATGCAGTTAGTAAAGTATACGAAGGATTAAAATGTTCTAATTCATTAAATAATCAAGTATTCTTAGATGTTTTATCTGGAATGGATAGAAATACTATTGCTAGAAGATATAGATTAACTAGAAGTAAAGTAGATAGTATTTATGAAGAAAGATTAGCTTTTGTTAAAAATGTTTTAGTAGTAAACGATGATATTTTAGTTGAAGAAGTTGAATCTAACGGACCTATTCAATCTAATGTTAAAATGTTATTCAAAAAAGAAAATGAAACTAATGAGTAAGATAATATCTTACTTTTTTTATTTGATAAAATGTGGTTATTAATATATTTAATGAAATAGATATTATTAAAGAATAAATACCTTTCTTATGAAATAGTATTAAAGATATAGTTCTTGTTATAGTACCTAGTATAGTTATTTTTAAATTATCTTTAGATTTGTTTAAAGCGTCTAGGATACTAGATAAAGGTGACTCAATATAATGTAGTAGACATATAGGAGCCAGTATTTTTAAATAGTTTACTCCTTCATTTGTATGATAGATTAATTGTAGTAATAGATCTCCTTTTAATAATAGTGTTATTGTTACTGGTAAACCTATAAGTAGTGATAATAGTATTACTTGATTAGTTTTTCTTTTTATACTTTTAATATCATTTATACTGGAGTATTTTGAAATTACTGGTAAAATACTTTGAGATAATGCTAGAGTGAAGAATGATGGCAATAGTATTAATGGAATTACATAACCTGAGATTACTCCATATTCTCTTGTTATGTAGTTAATTGAATAATTATTTATAAGTATATTTGTAAGAATAATTGGTTCTAAGAAGAAACCAATACTACCTATTAATTTGCTTGTAGTATTAGGTATACATATTTTTAAAGAGTCTTTTATATAAGATTTATTTGGGTATAAATCTTCTTTTTTTATTTTAATGTTTTTTGGTAAGAATAATATTAAGATAATTGTAGATACTATTTCACTTATTATATTTATTAATACTAAAAAACATACTATATATTTAATACCTAATGGTTTAATAATAGGTATTCCTATTACTATGATTATTAATCTTACTAGATCTTCTATAATATTAGATAAGACATGAGGAAACATCTTTTGTTTACCAAAGAAATAACTTCTACAAATACTAGATATTGAAGTAAATGGTATTACTAAAGACATAGATAATATACTTATATAAATATCTTTATTATGTAGTAATTTATTACTAATAGTAGGGGATAGTAATACTATTAATATTATTAGTAATATATTTATGATTATTAATACTAATATACTTGAGAATATTAGTTGTTTGTTATTTCGCTTTTCTTCTGAAATTAATTTGGATAAAGCTATAGGAAAACCAAATTGACTTAAACTAATTAATAGAGTAAAAGTAGGTAATATTAGCATATACATACCTAGTCCTTTAGTACCTATTAATCGGGCTATTACTATCTTAATTATCATTCCTAATACTTTAGTAAGTAATCCTCCAATTAACAATATAATAGTAGATTTTATAAATTTATTTTTCATAGTAAATTTTATTAAAAAATACTATACATTATAACTAAAAATATG
>AUXO018223622.1_pt1 | contig 10382 bp, 9 predicted proteins | sample 768731 | NCBI WGS metagenome assembly AUXO01 (sample SAMN02715735, study PRJNA202380) | gut metagenome | biome: sheep rumen | host: Ovis aries | place: New Zealand: Palmerston North | reverse complement strand
ATCTGGTAAATTGTCCAGCAAATAAATGTTCGTTAATATCACTGGTATCTGACACAGTAGATAGGACTCTAATGTTAGCAATGTGCTCAAGGTCCATTCCATTATAAGGTATCTTAATATAAATAACAGGATTATTTATAAGTTTAAATAAGAAGGTTCTTAAGTATTCATCCCCCTCTTCATAAGTTTTAGTATAAATATCTAGTTGATATTCAACTTTAATTGGAATGATATTAAAAACAGCAGTTTTATCCTTATTGTCTATTGTATAAGTTTTTAGAACATCATCTCACTTGTTATTATTTAATCTTAAACCATTAAATGAACGTTCTTGCTTAATATTAGACAATAATTCAATACTAGTACTTCTAGAAAGAGCAATGAATGGCATTTTAAATGGTTTATCATTTGAATCTTCTGCGATAAGTTTAAAAAGCCTGTGAGTTTCATCTGGTTTAAGAACTCTTAAGTTAGAATTTTCTGGAATTCATTTATTTAATTTTTTAACTATTGCATCATCATAATATCTTACTGCCATAAGTTCTCCTAGTAGTTAAAATTAAACATTGTTTTTAGTATGTTACTGCCCCTTATCTCTAAATTGCCATAAGTAATTAAATTGGCCAATGTGTCTAATTGCTTATCTGTAAATATAATAAAATATGAAGTAGGGCTTTCCTGTGTGATTTGAGCATTTAGTAGCAACTTAATGCAGATTTGTTTAAGTGTTCTACCATAGTTTTTTCTACAGTATCTGTCAAGTTGCATCTCTGCTGGAGTTAATCTATATAAAGCAATGTTACGTCTTGCTATTCTATGTATTTTGAGTTTAATAATATTAGCAGGTGTATAGCTATTTCCTTTAACTGTAAAAAACATAGTAACCTCCATTATGCTTTTTTAGTTAAGTTACCTGCCACAGCTAATCTCTTTATTAGAGCTAATAGTCTATCATCAGAAATTACTTTGCCATTAAATAATTTACTAATATTATATAAGTATCTTAGATTGAATGTAGCAGAAACTAGCTCACTATAGCTATTTAAAAGCTCTTTAATGCTAGTTTCATTACTTGGGGTAGTATATCTAGAAGCAAGATAAATAATTGCTTGTATGAGCTGATTTTTGTCCTTGCGTAAGCTGTCAACAATATAATCAAAGTCACTATCTTCTATTTTTTCTTGTTCTTTTTCTGCTGGTGTATAACCACAAGTTAATAATGTTGCCTCAATATCAGTTAAAGAATTTAATTTCATGTTCTGATTAAAACTAAAGGTATCTATTGTTAAAGCATCTGCAAATAGTAGTTTCTTAATAAATAAGTCAATATTTGGTCTGTACTGATTTTGTAAAGCTCTGTTATTATTGAAAGTTAATTTATTTATATTATCTATAACTATACCAGGAACTCTGCAATATACTAAATCTGTTTTATTACTTGACCATAAGTCTAAAGCTGACTTCACATAAAAATCAAAACATCTAATTAGTAGCGCAGCAGGCGTTCCAGTATTTTTAGCTAGGTCTGAAGCTCTTAAAATTCGTCTAACAAACATATTATGAATTACTGCATAATGTGTCTTGTCAATATGAGAAATTATTTCTGGATTAGTTTTTAGAAAAGCAATAAAAGGGTTAGTTCGTGAAATAAAACCAAGTTCTAAACAGTCTTCCTTGAAGGCTCTACCTAATGCTTTAATTTTATTGGCATTATCACCTCATTCTGTCTCATAGTAATTTGTTCAAACACTATCAAGAGCTGTAGGATCACCACTAGCTTTACTGATTAGATCTTTCCATTCATCTACTTCAGTATCTTTTATTTGAGCTCTAGTAGTTTTAAGACTAGCCAATCCAAGTTCAGTTTCAATAGCTACTAAATTACTTTGTTGCAAGAGTTGAATTAATTGCGAAATACTTAAAGTTGATAAGTTCTTATCTGCAATAATAGTATTCACATTATTGATTTCCTCAACTATTTCAGTAGGAACATTAGTAGTGTCAAAATTTTTAGAATCTAATGTATTTAAACAGTTATTAATTACTTTAATAAAATCTTCAATTTGTCCAGCTAACACCTCTTTCATTTTTTCGAGTGCAGAAAGTAATGCTGTGTTAAATGATGCAAAAACTGGTAGTATTTGTTTAACTAAAAGCTTATCTGAGGTAGTATTGGTAGTTTCTTGGTCTAGTAAAGCAGAGAGTGTGTCATACTGGTCTGCTAAAGCTGAATTTTGACTAAAAATAGTGTTACCAAAATTATTATTTAGACTAGTTAAATAGCCTTGTATATTGGTCTTAACTGCATTTAATTGAATATTTTGATTAGTTAAATTATCTGCAAATGGTTGTAGCTCATTAATTTTAGTTTGAATGCTATCTGCAGATATTAATTTGTCTATTTGTTCTTTGACTGTAGTTAAGTTTTTTATAAAATTATTTAAAATAGCAACAGTTTCTTCTTGTGAGATTTCTTCACGTAAAATAAGCTTCATTTTAGTCATCTCCTTCATTATCTGCTAATACTGTAAAGTTTTCTTGTGAAAAATCTTTAACTTCATTTTGTTGGGCAGTATCTTCATACTCAGGAGCAATTTCACAAGCAATAGAAGCTGGATATGTCATAATATTCTGCATACTAATTACACGGAATACTCTGCCCTTGCCATCATCTAGCCCAGAAGGAAGCATAAAAAGTGCGCCTTCTTCTAGTCCCTTTAAATCATATGGTACGTGAATAATAGATGATCCCTCTTGAAGTTCTGCAACCCAACCAATCTTTTTAAGTGTTTTCTGGTCTGGATGGTCTTGCATAATAATTCCAACCATTTCTGGTAATTCATATTTGCTAAACAAATCACCATTTATATCATAATCCTTGAGTGGTTTTTTTGGAGCGTAGTATAATGCTTTAATGCCAATAAGACTGCACATTTCTTTAAACCATTTTCTGTGCAGTAGAATATTTTTATTTAGCAGCATTCCATATTTATCATTTGGTTGAATCATATATGTCTCCTATATTAAATAAAGATTAGTCAACTAAATGCCAACTAATCTTTATTATATTTAACTTGAGTTGGTTTATTTAAGACCTTCAACAAGTCTATCATTAACTTTATAGCTATAGCTTAATTTTGATGGAGCTAAATAAATGCCATGACTTTCTCTAATGCAATCAAGTGTAAATGCTTTATCAGCAGAAAAGTCTTTATTTAAACCTTCAAATAAGATATTAGTGTTACTTCTTTCTTTTTCTGTAAATTCAAATACTGTTTGACGTGTTTTACCTGAGTTAAATGTAATAAGACCTTCAATAATTAGCTTACCTTCTTTTTGGTTGCAAGAAGTAGTTTCAAAGTTTTTAACATTAGAATATACCTCTGTGAGATAATCTGTTACTTGTTTATTAAAATAGCTTTCATCAAAGTCTTCTGCTTCTACATATTCAGCTTCTTCGACTGAATCATCTTCTAATTCAGATTCATTTTTAGCTTCTTCTTCGGCCTTAACTTCAGCTTCAATTTCAGCTCTAACTTCTTCTAAATTTTCGATCGCGTTCTCAACTGTTGTAGGATTTAAATCTTCTACAATAGCATCATCAAACTCTTTAAATGTTGGGTCATTAATTAAATCATGAAATTCTTTTTCAGAAACTTCAAAATCATTTTTAGCTTCTGTTAAATTTTCTTCGCAAGTTTCACCTTCACAGTTTTCTTTACTTTCAGGGAGAGATTTAACAAAATCTTTAATTTTCTCTTCAGTTTCTTTGTCTTCTGTTAAAGCTTCTTCTTTGAGCTCAGCAGATTCATCTAAGCTATCAATAAAGTCTTGAAGTGCTTTTTTAGGGTCAACTGCTTCTGTTAAAGATTCAGCTGCTTCAGTTAATTCTGTTTTTTCATAATCACTGCCATTAGGGTCAGATTCATCTTTAGCCTCTTCTTCGGCTTTAGCTTCTTCTTTATCTTCAGTAACTTCAACTGTTTCTTCTACTACCTCACTGTCTTTTTCAGCATTTTCAGTAGCTTCAGCAGGTTTGTAAATTACTTCAGCAGTTATTTTGCCTTCTTCAGAGTCATCATAAGCTATTCCAGTAATAGTATATTCTTTATCATCAATTACAATTGGCTTTCATTCAAAAGATAGCTCAGCGTCATAGTCACCTACTTCTTTAATAAAGTCTCCAACTGTAAATGCAGGCTCAGATACTTCATCAACTTCAGTTGTTTCTTCGGCTTCTTTAAGCTCAGTAGATTCATTTAAAGATTCTTTAACTTCATCTTTTTCTTCTTCTTCAATAGGAAGCTCTTCTAAGTTTAAGTCTTCATCACTTTCTTCAGCAGTTTCTTCAGTGCTTTCTTCTTCAGGTTCTTCCTTAACTTCTTCTACTGGAACATCTTCTCCTTCAGCTTCAACTTTGCTAAGGTCATATTTTTCAGCTTCATCTTCTGTGATGTTGTCTACTTTACCAATTAAAGTATAGCCATCAGTATTTCCACAATGTTGACATACCTCTTCAACATTAACTACCTCTGGATTTTCTTCAGAATGTTCAATATCTTCAGGGTTTTTGTAGAATAAAGTCATACATTGAGGACATTGAATAATTACTTTACCAACATAAGAAGGGAGTAAATCTTCAGGTGATTCTGCATTTAAATCAACAATCTTCTCAATTCTAGCTAATTTTGCCTTATTGATTTCAGCTTCTCTTTCTTCTTGTGCTTCAGACATTTCTTCAGATGAATTAACATCATAATAGTCTTCAAGTAATAAATCAGTTTTACTAACTTTCTTTAAAGTTTCATGTAAATCAAGTCTATTTGGTTTAATGCCTTTTTCAGCTTGTGGATATTCAATTTCATTTAATGCTTTAAATGCATCATTTAAATTCTTAATTGTAACTGAATCTCTTTTATTTTTATTATCTTGCATTGTGTTCTCCTTAATTAGTCTACGCCATAAATTAAATTAGAATTATTTGTTAAGTGCTCACGTAATTGTGAAAGCTCTTCTTTTCCTTCAGCTAAGATGGTCTCGCCATCTTGTGTCCAAAGAGCATTTGATTGAGTGAATCTTGTTCTGATTCGTCCAACAGCTATTTTTGTCATAGCTGTACTCATTTTAACTAGCATATCTATTCAATAATTACTCTTAATGTCTGTAACATCATGAAGACGAGGAATATATGAAATAGTTACACCTCCAGGTGCACCCATACTGCAGTTAATATACAACTTATGATTATGTTTGTCTTCTGTAAATGACAGATCAGTTGATAGAGTGTTCTTAATTTGTGAAAGAGTACTCCATGCGGCATAATTTAAGACATAGTCATTTAAATTATACATTGTACCACCATTACTGAAGATAGCCCATTGTTGCATATACATTGGGTCATTCATAACTGTAACTGAGCCTTCGTTTCCAGCAACACCTAGACCTTGAACTCTATACACTTTAACAACAGCTATAGAATCTTCAAGTGGAGTTCCTGTGTAGTCAATACAAGAAGCAAAAGGAACTGTAATAAAAGATGTCTCATCCCAATAATGTTCAAGTTCTCTTAAAGCTTTCTTAATTAACTTGGCTATAGTTTCATCATCTAACTCCAAGTCTATGATATTTCCAGTCAATTCAAGTTTGATTTCTTCGATCACTTCTTGTAAAGTCATATGTTACTCCTATTGGCAAGAAATATATTTGTTTTTGTTAAGTAATAACTTAACAGCTAATTAATTTAGCAAATATGCCATATATTTTTACTCAAAAAATTGGCTATTTTTGCTTATAACTAATATTTTCATAGTGTAATTGTGGAAAGTGTAGCCTATATTTATTACTAAAGAAGTCTAAACTTTCATTGATCACTTTTATTCATTTTTTAAAACTGTAGTATCATTCAGGAACTACTGTCTTAGTTTCAAAAGGTCAGTTAGTTCTGTTTCTGCTAACAAAATGAATAACTTTAGCATCTGAGTATTTTTCTATGTCAAAGCAATTCATAAGACCATAGTGATAGTCTAAATGCAGTTCTGATAAGTCTTTTCAGTTGCTATATCAATAGTTTAAAATAGCTTGGTCATGTCATTCCACATTTTTAGGAAGGTCTGAAAGTGTCAAAAGTAATTTATGCCCAATATGTGGATTTTCCTTAAAATCTCACACAAACAGGCCGCTACAGAATATAGATTGACCAGCATAAAAGGTGTTGATTAGCTTGTCTGGTGATCTATTTATTACTGCTGACATATGAGGTTTTTTAAATAATTCATCTATATTTGATTTAATCCACAGGTCACTGTCCAAGTAAACTATTTTATCAAAGTTCTTCTCGACTTCGGTAGAAAGTAAAGATAGCTTTGCTAGAGCTTTATTATATCAAGTTAAATCTGTAAGCTTAAATGAGTATTTATTTATTCATTTTGCGTACAATGGTAAAATTTTAAGTCCAACTTTTGTTAGTATCTGTCTAGTTTCTTCAGAAACATCTTCAGTGACTGCACAATAAACTGGATATCTTGTTTTAGTATCTATAAGATTTTTATAAACATTTAAAACCATATATACATAATAGTCATTAGAACTTAAAAATAGCATTCAAGCATTTCTAGGTTTTTTATTTTTCATAATTAGAAATATAAGTAGCAACCAGTTTGACCATCTGCTTGTAAAGATAGCTCTTGTTCTTTTGTAAGTAAAATTATATTTTCTGGATGCAGAGCCGGGATATGTAATTGACAAGCTTCATTAAAATAACGCACTGCAGCTGCAATTGAGGTAATTCATTCTTTAAAATGAACATTAGTAAAAAGCCACTGGCGTTCTTTAAGTATAGTTTTATAATTAAATGGTCAACCAGTTTTAAGTCTACTTGTATAATGAATTGCTTTTATCGGATTTTTTAGCTTGTCCATATTTCCCTTAAAGTTCATAATGCCATATTCTGGTGGTATATGGAGCTCTGTGTGCTCTCGTCAGTTTTGATAAAAGTAATTTAAGACATTTTGGTCATGCCAGGCAATATCTGAGCTCAATTCTGTTAACTTTATTAATATTTCATGACCTTTTCCTGGGTTATTTTTAAAATCCCATACAAACATACCACTGCAAAACTTTGAATCTCCTAAATGATAAGGAGTTGCTATTTTATTGCTGCTTGGTGCTACATCTTCAATAGCTGCCATATGCGGGTAGTCAAAAACATCATCTATATTTTCAAATACTTGAACATCAGTGTCAATATAAACTACTTTATTGAATAGTTGCTCAATTTTGGTATCAAATAATGTTAATTTAGTAAAAGCCATGTAGTAATGCTCACTGTTTTTTGATTTAATATTCTCAAGTGTTTTTGTACCTATTACAGAGGTATCTAGGTCCAGTAGTTTTAATCCAACTTTTTTTAAGATAGTTCTAGTACTTTCATTAACATTTGGGGTAACCCCACAATAAATTGGATACTTTGTGTTAGTATCTAGTAAGTTTTTGTATAAGCCGAGTAACATGTATATGTAATAATTATTTGAACTTAAAAACATAAGTCATGCCTTATTTATTTTTTTCATAGTGTGCCACCTCACCCCTAAAAATAAAGATATGTAGTTCGGTTCTGTTTTGATTTTTCTTCTAGTTTTTTATTTGACTGTATTTGCTGTGTTATAGTTATTTTCATTTCTTTTGCAGGCAAAGCTATGGAATTATATAAAAATTGTTTAGATTCTGCCTGTTTTTGTTTAAAATTTGAATAGTCAGCTATCTTAAATGAACTATAATATAATTGATTTATTTCATAGATTATATTATCAATATTAAATAGTGAAACTAATGAGTCAAATCTAGCATTTCCACGTCATTTATTATATAAGCAAATAAATGGTTTATTAAATAGAATAGCAAATATACAACCGTGAAATGAGTCAGTAATAATATATTTGGCATCTCTAAATGCAGCTAGTCATGATTCTACTGATTTACTGCACTTAAAATATGTCAAGTTATTTTTTGCACAATAATCTGAGATAACATTTATTTTCTCTTTTGTTTCATCTAATATATAAACAAATAAGTCTTTATTTGTTACCGGTTCATTTTTACAAAGTTCTAAGTAATCTTCTTTAGATAAAAGCATTGTTGGGTCTAAGCATTGTTGTACCGGCATATTAAATTTTTCAGCACAGTCTTTAATTGACTGAATTTCTCTAACTGAAACTGCATTAAAAGCTTGCAATAATTGTTTAATCTTTTCACAGTCTTCTTTATTGTACTCTCAAGTATTTTCAGCAACACCAATAGATGCTGCATATGAAATTCTTGTCTTGTTTCAATTATTTGTAAACTGTAAAAATGGAATATTAATATAGTCTTGCCTAAAGTCACCAGTAATAAATTGTTTTCTTCAGATTTGATCACTACCTACTACTAATATATCATAATCAGTTTCTTTAATATTTTTAATATCATTAGACATATTAAAAATTCTAAGCTTTATATTATTTTTTGCAAATGGTAGAATTCTGTCATCTTTTCATGTAATAGTTTCAGCGTCATAACCGGCAGCTGTAATTAATTTGTTTAGAGCATAGGCTTGCAAAGTTCCACCAAAGTTATCTATTAGGTGCAGAGTAATTATACCCACCTTTTTCTTAAAAATATTTTTATTATATACTTCTGGCTTTGTTAAAAGTTGGTTGAGCAGACAGCCATTTCCTTTAGTGTACTCAGCAGATACTAATTTTATATTTTGTAAATTAGATAAGAGCTGCTTTCCTTTTTCTGTGAAAACTTTTATGAAGCTAACACCTGTTTTTGTGTCAAGATTTGTTTGGGCACCTCAGGCATCACCAATTAATAGGTCACTGCAGCTAAATTGATTTTTAAACTTGCAGTTATAACAAGATGATTTAAGATATTTATCACTTAAAAAAGCTTGCATATATTTATTTTTTCTATGATGCTCTTTTAGTATTTTTCCATCAGAATACTCTACTTCAAAAGCATAATTATTTCAATCAGGCTCTTTAAGTCTAAAATTGATAGCAGTAATAGTTGCATTTGGTCTTTTAATAGTTTCAAGATAGTCTTTTCAAACCTGTATAGGCATTAAACCATGGCAAGCAATATCAACTAAAATTAAATTATCATAGTCTTTTTTAAGATATGCTTTTAAACCATGAAGCTGACACGGAATACCGCTAAATAAAACAATTCTGCCATCGTCTAAATATTCTTTACACTTTTTAAATGACTTTCCAATGTTAGCTTGAATATATTTAGACCCCATTAATTTTGGTAAGGTCTTTAAGCTTGACACACTTATAATGTCAGCAAGTCAATTTTTATTTCAAGCAGCGCCAAATACTACACCTTTTTTACTTAATACATACTCTGCTAATGAATAAAAAACTCCACCAGAAGAGCTATTTTTTCTTATAATTTCATTTGTATTAATGGCTATATAAGTTTCAAAATTACTCATCAACATCCTCTCATTCTTGTTTTGTATATAATTTAGCACTTTATTCTGCTATTTTTATCTTAAAATTTGATTTATATGACACAAATATCCTTATGATATATATTTTATTTATTATAGAATAAAAAAGCACCAGAAGCCAAATTTTAAGCTCTGATGCGATATTTTTAAATGTTTATAAGGTCTTTTGCAACGACTTTTGGGACTAAATCTTTCCAATCTTTATTGTTATTGGGATTATCAAAGAGTAGTCGTCTAACCAAAGTCCCAGAAATTTTAATGTCATTACGATCTAGACTTTCTATAGTGACTGTTTTAGCAATAGTGCCAGTTAACCAATTATCCCTGTCAGTTTCTGTGCCAGTAAAATAAGCTTCTGGATAATGATCAGTTAAAACATAGCACATATTACACAAGTACTCTCCCCAGATTGGATTGTTGCCAACTCCAAGGTCTATTACTGGAGTTATTATAAGTCTTTTTTCTCTGTATTGTTTTTTGTAATATTTTTTAATCCACTTTGCACGAACTTTCCAATGAAATGGATTTGTAGCTGTAAAGTTTTTTTCTTGGGCAGATCCAATAAAAACTACTACCTGTTTGCACATACTTAATGCTTTATCTATAAGTGCTATGTGGCCATTATGTAGTGGCTGAAAACGGCCTAAGACCATACCAACTGAGTACTTTTTTTGTAGGTCTTTTTTTAACATAATTTGCCTCCGCTATCTAATAACTTTTATTTGACACATCTCCATTGTCTTAAGAGCAGCTTCATGACTTTCAGGAGTTATACCTGCACAACAATTAGCTTTAACCGAGATAGAAATTTCAGGGTAAAGTGCTTTAAGGATTAATGCATTAGATACTACACAAATATCTGTGCATACTCCGATAATCTCAATTT
>AUXO015299404.1_pt1 | contig 10382 bp, 12 predicted proteins | sample 768731 | NCBI WGS metagenome assembly AUXO01 (sample SAMN02715735, study PRJNA202380) | gut metagenome | biome: sheep rumen | host: Ovis aries | place: New Zealand: Palmerston North | reverse complement strand
ACTTCACTCGGAGTGCGTTCCGTCGCACTCCTTCACTCTCAAGCCACTCTCGCGCCACTATTATACTTCGAAATCCAGTCCCTCTATATATAGTCAAAAAAGTTGCAAAATCTATCACCTCTTTTGTGACTTTTTTCATTTTTTTGCAATTTGGGCATAAATGCAGATTTCCAATTGACCTATAGACCATATTATTTATGTCTATGTTGGTTGTCTCCTTTTTCGGCGGAGCGGTATCGTATTTTACGATCCATTTGCCGAACGCGATTGGAAGTAGTTGCAGCCACCGGCAGGTAGAGTGAAGGACGCAGCTGTTTAGTCCAGGGCGAACAAACGTAGCGGAAAGTGGTAGACCGTAGGTAAGTATAAAAGAAAATCCGCTGGCCAGTGACGGTCAGCGGTCGCATGAAGTTACAAATAATCTTATTCGTAAGCCTTCCTTCAAGAATATACATGAATGTCAGACTTTATGTTTTTTCATATGTGACAACGCATTGATAGCTGTTCCCCAACCGCTATTTGCAGAACGAGTATAGTAGTGCACGGCTTGTTCAATATCTTGCTCAACACCAACACCCCGTTCATAAAAATAGCCAACATAATATTGCGCTTGCGCATCACCAGTTTTTGCGGCTTTCTTAAAATAGGAAAAAGCTATTTTATTCTGCTCATTGTCCTCTTTAGACAAATAGTGTATGCCTTGTTCCATCAATTCGATAGCTTCGCGATACCCGAAATTATCCTCGTCTATCACAAACCTTTCTAATATATCTTCAGCCGAAGTCATAATATAAAGATTTAAAAGTCACTTTCCACAGATACATTCGGAATAAAATGCCGGGAGATCAACTCGGATATATAATATGCGATTTGTTCATCATTCCAGCCGACCTCATGACCAAAGCGATAGATGAAATGAAGTTCCTGCTCAGAGAATTTCCCGTCTCGGAAAGCCACATCAACCAAATGATCCAACATCACTACCTTGTTGTCTTCATCTGCATCTGCGAGCAGTTTTATAGTACGGTGGTACAATTGCTCTAAATCTTTTGTTTCAAGCACCTGATTGATAAATGCATTCGGGAACCAACATTTAACTCCAACCTTATAGGCTATCTCTTGCTTTTGAGAATCGCTTGGTTCGCCATCTATACTGGACAAAAGATACCCTGCCGCCACATAGAAATAATTGAAAGTAGCATCTTCCTCGTCCAAGTTATAAAAACGGTCTTCCAGTTTTGCCATGGCTGCGTCCAACTGTTTTTCCGTTCTACATGTGGCGTATGGATGCAACGCGTGTATGCGAATAGGATGAACAGGGTGCGTATCCCCGATAAACCTATCGCTTTTCATGAAATAGTCCAAATGCTTTTTATTCTCCTCGATTAGTGCCTTGAGGTTGACATTCATTTTGTTGATGTCAATACCCGAAGCCAACTTGTATTCGGCAGAAATAGCGGCTCTCTCATCTCCTCCACAAGCTATAAAACCATATCTATCCGCTCCGATTTCTGACAGTAAGCGGTATAATGTAAAGCGGTTTTTGAAATAATCGGGAACATCATCTTCATTCTCATAGATGAAATTCCTTAGTTTTCTCAATTGACCATCGCCATTAATCAAGTGTCCGATTTCGTGCCCGATTACATACAACAACTCCTGCTCAGTCATCAACTTAATCATGCCAGAATTCAGCTCAATTACATGCGGATGTTTTTCCGGTTTGTTGGTCGCGATGGCAGCGGCATTGGGCGAAACATCAGACGTGATATAAAACTCGATATTCTTTTCAAATCCGATATTTTGCTTGGCTTGCATACAAATACGATAGAGGTCGGGGAAGGTGTTCTCCTCGATCATCATATTGTTTTGCTCTTGCAATTCCTTTGTCCGATCGTCTGCGTCACCGGCATCATACTCATTACGAAGATATTCCAATACAGGGCCGTTCAAAGCCTCGTATATCTGGTCGCCAATGACTTTCTGAAGCGTAATGGTCGGATCGAAGTATTTCTTTCTCATCTACGATTGAGTTTTATCTCCTCGTCGGAGCAGAGTTTGTACACGCGGTTCTGGATGAAGTCGGAGAGTGTCTGCACGTTGCGCTTGCTTTGGGGCAATCCGAAGATATTGATGAAGATCTTGTTCTTGCTCTCAATGATTACATCCGTGGTCTGTGTGCCCTTTGCTACAACGCGAATACGGATGTTCTGCCCAGTCGGAATAAGACTCCATCCGTGCGAAGCAGTGAGAACAAAATTGTCCTCATCGTACTCTACACGCTTAAACTCGTCCGTTGTTTGCAGAATATGCTTTACAGCGGCAAATACGCGACGCGCAGGTTGTTCAAAAGTAATGGTGTTGGTCATAATCGAATTTATTGACAGTACTAATTATATTACCTGCAAAATATCTATTTTTTGCATGGTATAAAACTTCTTAACAAGAATTCTTAATGCCTTAATGTCCGTATATACAGAGTTTCTCTTCTTCTGTAAAGGCATTGAAACGTGCCATCCAATAATCAGACTTCTCATAAGCGAACTCTCCTCTATCAATCTCCGATTCATGTATCGGGTGTAAAATGACATTGTTGCCATCTCCCATATGTTCTGCCCAAGTCAGTTCGGCAAACGGAGAATCCTGTAGTTGTCCAATATGATGTAACTCATATGGGTCACCATTAGGGTCACGAGGAGGAAAACCTTCGCCAATAAGATCGGCGTTGTTATACTCTTTCCACTCATCGTATTTCTTCAAGCCTTGCTGCGGAGAGTCGCGAAGCCAAGTATTGCGACGAATAGAATAATCCGCCCATTTTATATCTGTGCGGCACAAAGCCCATCTGTTGCCAACTACACGTGCCTGTAGTTTCGCACGCATGTAAATCTCCGCTTCTGGCATAGAACCTATATAGCGGACAATGTCGTCCGGCCAGCCAGTGCGCTGACGGATAAGTTGTTGCTGCTGAGAGTCTAACATTTACATTCTTCTGGCTTCCATGTATCCCGAGCAAATAGCGGCAGGACAACGACTAAGATCTATACCACATTGTTGCGCAAACGCTTGTATGATACGCTGTTTGCCTGCGGTTGTGTAAACTGGGCTGGATGTCGATTCGTACGGGACACGAACAGACAAACCAACCGGTAATTGGATACCGTTACCAACATACTTATGCGTAACAGTTACTTCGAACATATAAGTCATAATAATTACTATTTATTGGTTAAAATTCTACTTAATATATCTACAATACTTTGTGCTATTGTTTCTTCACGCAATATGCGTTTACCATGCTTACCGACTATATACTATAACACAAAATAAATGCTACATATTAATAACTGCTTCTTGCATAGATGAATTCATCTCATCTAACTGTTCCTTAATGCTTTCTTTAGAAATTAACAATTCTTCTTTTTTCTTCTTCACCTCGGTAAGGGTCCTCTCTTTAAGACTTTGGTTCGCGACTAACTCGTCGAACTCTACTTGAATCGGCAGCAAAAATTCTGTTTGATATTTTGTTTGAACTTTCTCAATAATAATTTTTTTGCTCTGTAAAATACTTTGCATATACTCTGTTGCATCAAACTGAGTAGAAAGTTCATTAAAGAGTTCTTTTAGTTTAGAAACCTGTTCATCATGCCCCATCAAGTTGGTTACTTTATTCCAAAGACCAAAAGTATACCCATTAAGGAAGGAGTCCACAAAATCACCAAAACTAAAAGATTGTTCTTCTTCTGTAGAAGGATCCATCTTGAATAAGTCCTCGTCAACAGATAACTTAATTTCTTTTTTTACCTCATTCAAGAAGCCTTTTTGATCAAAATCAGGTAGATACTTCCATATTATTTCATCAGCTTCCTCAAAAAAGTCTTCTAATACAGAACGCAACTTTCTTTGAGCAGAATCTTGTTGCTCTTCCATACAACGTTTCAAACTTCTTGTCTGTAATTTATCAATCTCATTACTGATCTGAGGACTAATTTTTTCGTAATCTTGAAATGCCCCCCAATTATCCACTATCCTATTTAATTTCTTAACAGTCTCATCGACTATATCTTCCATTTCATTACGTGCCTTACGAACTATATTTCCAAACTCCTCATCCAAAGTGTCCTCCAGACCTGAAATTTTGCGATTCATCCGCTTAATTGCTTTCTGCAAATTTTCCTGTCTTTCTTCTATCTCTTCATCAGGTGTGCTATAAACAACTATCTTTGAGTCGCAATCTTTTAATTCTTTTTCAACTTCTTCTAAAATCTTATTACCAGCAGCCAAAATAGAATTAATTGGTTTGGCAAAGAGTATTTTGCCTTTTTCTCTCTCTATCATCTCCTTAACAGCCCCAATCAACTCATCAATATGGCTGCACTCCCTAAACATACTCTGATTGCTAATTTCGAAAATGTCGCAGTTGCGATCCCACGCTTTCTTATATTCTTCGGTCGAGTTAATCTTCGACATCGGAATCTCAGAAAGTAGTGCCATGTTAGCAGAGAGAAGAATAGGCTTTGTACCCTGCAAGATATCAACAAGTCTACTATCATTGCACTCCGAACATGCTTTTTGTATCTCGTTTTTTACATACTGTTGAATTTGCTCCGGTGTCTCTCCACTTTCATATGGTATATCATATTTATTAACACCAACTATAACCTTTCCTATTCCACAAGAACGCACATTCTGGAAAAGAATTGTCCTATCCGTAGCATCAAATGGTCTCCCCGCATATAACATCAAAAGCACGACATCTGCTTTTTTTAAGAAATCTTTTGTTCTCTCCTCACGAGAAACGATAGGGTCATTAAAACCCGGAGTATCCACGATTTCTACTCCCTTAAGATATTCTTTAGGATAATATATAGTTACAGATTTTGTTATTGATACATACTTGCCTTCGGCTCCAACATATTCTATTAGATTTTCAAAAGTATCTTCTTTCGTCCTATCTAAATAATTCGCGACATCTTCACCCAGCAAATAAGACTTTGTGACAAGCTCTTTTGCCGCTTTAACTTTCGAAATTTCAAGTTCATTTGAAATTTCTGACAAGTCGCGTTTTGCTTGCATCTGTTGTTCTGCCCATTCATCTCGGTTGTAGAACTCGGCAACAATTCTCTTCTTTTCACCGTACTTAATAACCGACAATGCCGCAGTCATAGGAGTCGTGGCCGCAGGTAGAATATCATCTTCAAAAACAAATGCATTTAAGAACGTTGACTTTCCACACTTCATTTGACCAATAACTCCAATAACTAATGTATCATTGTCAAGTTTAGAGATTATTTCATTCGCTCTTTGTTCATCAATCCAGCCAAATTCTTTGGCCTTGATGGCATATTGCTTTAACGCAACTTTCCTAGATTGGAAATCTTCAAAAAAATTCTTACTCATATTAAATTCATTTAATTTTTACTTTGAGATATGCCCATTGCTTTTTTATAAGCGATATTATATTTGTTGAACTTATCAATTATATTCTTCAGTTTTCTCAATGATTGCTCGTCTTCTACCTTTCTGTTGTATGAGTCACTCATCTCATCTACAATCTGATTACTTTCATCAAACAATTCTGCTAAACCTTGACTTTTGGTCGTAGCGATATCATTCAGAATATTGTAAAGTTGATTATACTCTTGCTCAGACATCTCATAGTTATCCTTTCTAAACATGTGGGTCTCAAAATGAGGTATATTTACCGCACGTTCACACGCATGGAACATTTGGTTATGAGCATTGACATACCTATCGACTACTCCCTCGTGTTTTCTCCGCAGATTAGTATGAGTAGAAGTAGAGACTTTCACTTTCTCTTCTAATTCCTTTTCCAAGTTCCTAATGCATTGCTCGACTTCTTCTATATACTCATCTCTCGAAGTGTCGCGTGAAACGCTACGTATAGGTTCCATAATTGAATCCAAACTATACTTGGGATTAGATGAAAAGCGTATATACCCTTTAACACCTATGCCCTCTGCCTCTATTGTACTCTTAATCAAGGCTTCAACTGAATCTACTTCTTTATCAGATTTTGTGTCCACTTTATTTATCACTATGTACAAAGGTTTTGTAAGATGTTCTTTTATAATCTTTAGCGAACTTCTATTGATAGTTCCGGCGTTCACATCGAAAACCCAAAATAATGCGTCACATTCATTTATAACTTCTACTGTCCTACGTGAATCTTCAGAGTCGTTAGAATTAAATCCTGGAGTGTCCAGAATACTTAACCGGTCTAAATTAGGATTCTTATATTTCATGACGAAATATGTAATCAAAGAAGACAACCCTTCAACCTGTTCAAGAACTTCTTTTGTAACTCTTTTAAATGTTCCTTCCGAAATAGATTTCAAAATGTTATCCGGAGAATAAAATTGATAAACAGTTGCTACTCCTCCCGATATATAAGTTGGGATTGCAGTTGTAGCTTTTGCACTGACTGGCAAAAGAGGTATGTTCTCATCATCCTGAGATAATATCCTATTTACTATCGAAGTCTTTCCTGCTGAAAATTCCCCCACAAAAGCAATAGTAGTCTTATTTTTTAACCATGTTTTCTTTGCTGACAGAGCCCAATTCTGCAGAAGACTATCATCTATCCTCACCTTCTTTGACGTTTCTTTTAAAACATCAGACAACTCCCCCTTAATAAAATCTGTAAAACGATCAATAGCGAGTTCCAATTCCCTACCGTCTGATGCTTTTTCTGCCTGCAATACTTCCTTAATGAAAGATAATGCCTCTTCTCTATTAACTAAAGTAAGCTGCGTTGCACTTAATTCATTTGTCTTAATTGAAACTTCTTCCTCTAACTCCTTATTCTTCTTTCTAACCCCTCGCAATTGTTCATCCAGTTCCTCTACTTCATTCTTTTTCCTTGTGAGATTCTTCTTTAAATCATCTATCTCATCCTCGTAATTTTCTTCCTCATCTTCTAAATCCTTTATTTTCTTTTCCAACTTCGATATTTTCTCACGAAGAGAGAAAGAATCAGTCATCTGAGTTATGGCTTCTTGTTCTACCTTCCCCTCCAAAGCCTTCATTAATTGCTGCTGCAAATTACTAAGTTGCTCTTTGCTCGAAGCCAATTCTGAAGATACACTTTCATGGTCTTGCTGAACTTTATGAAGCTTTAATTCCAACGCAGCAATCGCCTCGTCTTTTTCTTTTTTAACTTTTGCAATTTCCTCATAATTAGTATTCTTGCTACTATTAAATATAAACTTCATGAGAAAAAATACCAGTAGACCACTGGCCACAGCTGCAGCAATAATATATAGCAGAAAATCCATACTATTTTGATTTTAGTTGTTTCAATTCCGACTCCAAACTATGAATAGCAGATTTATACTCATCTATTTGAGTAGACAATTCTTCAATTTGCTTTGATAGACGCTTATTCTTGCGCTTCTCTACTTCCAAATCGTCATATAAATCTTCATGTCTATCTTCGTCAGATTTATTTTGCTTCTTTAAACGAGATAATTCTATCTGCAGCTCCTCAATAAGACGCTCCGACTCCTTGTTTTTTGTCTTTAATTTATTATTCTCCTCTAAAACGGAATCCACTTTAGATTGATTCTTTTGTTTTTCGGATTTTCCGACAAAATAATCTTTAATTGCTATCCCACAAATACCGGCTATCAAGCCAACTAAAAATTGCCACATAGATATTCGTTTTTAAGTGTTGTACTATAATAACTTAACTGCTTGATTTTCGCGGCGAAATCATCTTCTTTACTCCGCTTTTCCTCTTTGAGTTTAGATAATGAATCCTTAAGTTCTGAAATTGCAATAGTCGAATCATCGACTAAGCCTTTATGAATGGTACTTAATAACAAATTGCAATTACGTTCAACCGCTGCCCTAAAGCTAGGCATCAACGTCGAATCCATATATTCTTGTATAGCTCTTCTCCTTTGTGGTTTACCCATCGTACTATCAGTAACTAAGCCAACTATAGATTCAACAACGCCTCCATTCATACCCATTCTCTGAGCTATTTCCATATTTTGCTGTTCGTATTCATCATACTTTTGCATAATTTGTTCTTTCCGTGAAGAGTTACCAGAAGCAGAAGGTTGACTTGGTTCGATAACACCTCCGCCCTTCATTATAGCTGCCGTCTGAGTAGCATCTATCACTAAATCGGCTACTCCATATTCTGCTATTGATGACCCCGCAGCAGCTTCTGCAGCGCCAGCAGCACCTACTGTTCCTGCACCCGCGACAGCAGGAGCAGCCACGCATACTGCGGCCACAGCAGCCGCAATTTTTAGCCCCTTTGCTATATGTCCATCATATTCATGTCCAAGACTGTTGAGGTTTAGATTATAAGCAAAACCATCAACAGAGAATGAGTCTAAATCAACATTGTCTAATGATGAGAAAATTACTTCACTTCTTGAGTCTTTCGCATGTTTTCGAACACAGTTCCTTATATCTGCGCGCATATTTGAAATAATCAAAGAAGCAGTATTATTGACAACAGATAATGCTTCTACATCATAGTCTATTCCTTTATTCCCGACTATTGAATCTAACCTTGCAAAAACGGTATCCTCATAAGTCCTTTCTGCTTTCCTTGATATTTCCTTTATTTCGTCACTTAACGAATCCATCATTTTCTCTATTGAACTATTGAGTTTTCTCAATCTATGCTGCTGTTCTTCTATGACTTCATCCAACTCATCATCTGAAAGCGTCGTCTTCTTTAGCGTAGCAATGGAATTAGCCAACTGTTGAGCTATGTTAATAATCCTTTGCTTATTAACTTGTTCCATAATTTCTGCCTTGTCCCTTTGGATCTCCTTTAGCAGATTTAACAATTCCGACACATTATTGTCTTTAGCAGATACGGATACAATATTACTCTGCTTTATACTATTATTAGCCTCTATATATCTTTTTGCCTCACAAATTTCTTTCTCCGACTTTGTATCACATTTCGTTAGAATTAAATAAATGCGACGCTTAGATAATTCCATAGTTTTTATGAAATCTGTCAAAGATTTTGTCAACCCTGGCTGATTAATATCAGAAACCAAAAGAATACCGTCAGCCTCAGGAAGAAATTCTATTAAGGTTTGTTTGTGTCTTGGATCAGAAGAAGATAACCCCGGAGTATCAACTAAAATTATAGAAGATGATACTAGATCCGACGTATCATAAACTTCTACGACCGAGGCATCGGCAATCTCCTCATTATGCAATTCTGAAATCGTGTCAACATGAATTCTTTTATTATCAGGGAAAACGACTTCTGCAAAGCATTTCTCGCAACCAAAATGAACTTCATATATAGTTGCGGTTGTAGGAGTGGTAGCGGTTTCTAACTGCTTACAGTCAGTCAATGCATTGATAAGTGATGTCTTTCCTGACGAGAACTCTCCCATGAAGGGAAGAACAATAGGGCAGTCCTCCCTTTTCCCTTCTAAGTATAGTAGTTCTTTCTCTAGTTTGGAAGAGCCAATAAATTTTGCTACTTCTTTCAAAAAATTTGTACTCATTATTATTGATATTTATAAATTCTTTGGGGATAATAGAATTCCCTTTCACTTAGTTGTACTTAACAGAAACGAATGTCCTTCATTATCTGTATTTAATATGAAGATGTATCACATCCTATATGCATCCATATATGCAGTGCTAATATAATTCATGGCACGGCTCATATCAACTCCGCATTGCTGTAGGAATGCCATCGCAATGCGTTGCTTGCCAGCAGTAGAGGTGAGAGGGCTAGACATTTGATCATGGGGAACACGGACGGATAGACCACCCGGAAGGCGCAGACTGCCTGCAACTAAGTCGCGCTTAACAATAACTTCAAAAATGTAAGTCATAGTATAATCATTTTAAAAATCAAGATACATTTTAATCTACACAAGCATCGCGTAAGATAGGCTCATTAAGAGCGCTCTCTAACTTGCAGATAGTTTCCAATGACAAGTTTTCTTTGCCTTTGAGAATACGCGATATGTATTGCGGAGAGCAACCCATGCGCTCTGCCAATTGGCGTTGGGAGATGTGTTGTTCGGTAATGGCTTTAGCTGTGCGTGATGCTATCTTTTCTGAATACGGAAGCCAATGGAGATTGTCAGCTTTGTCTTTAAGTTTCATGGTAATTCGTAATTTCGGCTGCAAAGGTACAACTTTTTTTTTATATAAACAACTTTTAAGTTGATTTTTTTCAAAAAAAGTGAATTTTGCAAGCAAAACTTATGGAAAATGCAATTTTCCTGCCCGCGTTAGGGATTGGAAGGGCTACGGTATTAGGTACTAATGCGGAACCTGTGAACCCCTGCAAAGCCGGACGCCCGCAGGGTGTATATGCAGCCGGTACAGCAAAGGGCTGTAGTCACCCACCGGAGGTA
>AUXO018448991.1_pt1 | contig 10383 bp, 8 predicted proteins | sample 768731 | NCBI WGS metagenome assembly AUXO01 (sample SAMN02715735, study PRJNA202380) | gut metagenome | biome: sheep rumen | host: Ovis aries | place: New Zealand: Palmerston North | reverse complement strand
TTAAAGTTACCCTCAAACCAATAATTATAAAATATTCTCTAAAACCTATTGACTACTAATAGTTTGTCACCTCCATCGCTAAACTTCTGGTCATCTTGACTATATTTTATCATTTAACCAAAAACACCGCGAGGAGAATTTGACCACTTTGACCATTTTAAAATCTTGTGTTCCCGGCTCAGTTCCTGATTCGCTACTTCCGAATATAAAGGCTCATGCGCTTAATAACATGAGCCTTCCACTAAACACCCGGTTCAAACCCCTCTCCAGATCTAACATCAGAAGAAACTTATATCCTCCCCGGTCTCTTCGCGGTACATCCTGATCCAATCGTCGTTGACGCTTCCGGAGGCGGCACCTCGGCTGTCAACATTGATAACAAGCTCATCTCCCCGAGAGGATATCGAATCTACCACATAATTATCCTTCAGCGACTGCAATGCCGCCTTAACATCATCGTAATGGCGGTCTTCCACGCCTTTTTCAATTACGCATACTTTGCCATTTGTCTTGGACAAAAGTTCACGCAGCCTCACATCCAACGATCTGTATTCCGTTCCGAAGACAAAATCACGAAGTTCGACTCCTTTGTCCTTGCATATAGTCCTAACACCGTCTATAAAATCATCCGGCATGTTTGAGTTAGCAATGATGGCACATTTAATGTCGTACTTGTCAATGCACTCCTTAACAGCATCTAAACCTGTATATACCGGGAGTCCGTTAAATGTGTTACCTTTATATCCATATGCATGGTCAACTATACATACCGGATTAACTATATTCGCCTTGTCTCTTGTTATCCTGCCTTGGATAATACGGGCATTTTCCCCCAATCCCACAATCATCATAGGAACTTTTGTCTCAACTCTGCCTGATCTTATTTCGCCAAGCATTTCAATAATGTATCGCGGTGCAATTCTTGGCAATCCAATCAATACAAACTGTATAAGAGCTCCGAGAATATATACGGATATCGGCATTCTGCCAACTATGAACAGAGAACCTAATATATACACAACACAAGTCAAAAGACTTACCGTTGCAAGATTCTTCAGATCATTAAATCCCGCATATTTCCATACAGAACTATACATCCGGAACAATATGAATATAACAATACAAAATATCGTATACCATGGAGCAAATTTAATAAACATTCTTAAAAAATGTACTCCCTGATTATGAAGTGAATCCGAGTCCGAGAATCGCAGTATTATAGCAATAAAATACGAAAAGTTTATTAAAATGATATCAGACAAAAGAAGAATGCCCCTCAGTACCCATCCTCTGGTAGAATTAGGCAATTTGCGCTTGTTATCCATTAACATTTACCCCTTTTATATATTTCACCGTAAAACTTTTGATTATTTTACCACACAGAATATATCTAGACAATACAACCGAGTGTTACTTCTGTCTCCCCGCTACCAACATCATTGTCTGCATCATTACAGCCAAATCGCCCAATATGCTGAACTCTTTCAAACTCTCAAGGTTAATCTTCATCTTCTGGGGAAGAACAGATTCCACATATACTTTGTCAACATCATCAGCCGCCTCAAGCTGATCGGCTTCATCCTTGAATCTAATGCTTGCAATAGATGTTATTCCTGCCGGGAGCAGAAGGGTCGCCTTCATTTCGTTAGTATACTTTTGGACATATTTAGGCACTTCCGCTCTTGTTCCGACGAAAGTCATATCGCCGACTATAACGTCAATCAGCTGAGGCAGTTCGTCAAGCCGTAATCCACGCAGGAGGCTACCCACCCGTGTAACACGCGCATCTGACGCCACCGTAACTGCAGTTCCAATTTCAGATGCATTAGCTACCATAGTCCTAAACTTATGAATTTTGAACACTCTACCATAGCTTGTAACTCTTTCTTGCCGAAACATAATACTCCCCGGCGAGTCTATTTTTATCATTATTCCAATTATTATCATCGGAATGGCAAGGATCACAAGCAGGACAGCAGACAGAACAATATCCATCAATCTTTTAATGAAAAGCTGCCACCTTTTGGATTTCAAAATATCATAATACACTCTGACTTCGTCTGTCCTCATGAAATCAGGAATGTCTTCCCACCTTTTCAAGAGCATACCAATCTAATCCGATCCTCCCGTTAGTTTTCTTCTGTGTAAAGAGCTCCGACAGGCCCATTCATACCCAGGTACAGATTCTCAACTTTCTTTGCCTGCTCATGGATATCAAATCCCAGTTTTGCCATAGTTTCCTTACCTTTTTCTCTGTTTAAAGGCTGTGCGGCAAGTTGCAAAGCCTTCTTAGCCCATGACGATTTCGACTCAGCAAGTGACATATAGTCCGAATAATCTGCCCCGACTTCTCTCGTGACAGAATCCGAGAATAAAACCGAAAGACCGCTGCATTGTGCCTCAACCCCTACCATCGGCAATCCCTCATAAAGAGACGGGAAAATCATACAATCCATGGCCTGGTAATAATCCTCCACATTTGACCTGGCCCCAAGAAGATACACATCATTTTCCAAATCATTGCTTTGAATGAGACTTTCTAATTCCTCTCTTAGTCCACCATCGCCAACAATAATAAGCATAGTTTTTTTATTTAATCTCCGGATCTCCTTGTAGACATTTATTAGAAAAGCATGATTCTTTTGAGCGCAGATGTTACCTACATGTCCAAAAACTATCCTGTCATCCACAAATAGTTCTTGTCTCATACGATCCCTAACATCCTGGCGAAAAGAGTACCTATCCAACTCTATCGCATTGTTCATTATGTAGTACCGTGACCGTTCCCCATACAGAAAATCACCTGCTGCACGGGAACAGGCAAACAGATAATCTGCATGTTTGGTCAGATTTACGCAGAATAACCTGTTCCTAACAGAACTAAACCGCTTATCTGACCACTTAGTCGCATGGCTGTGTACAATTATATTCTTTACATTGCATTTACGTAACGTATAGTAGACTATATTTACTAAAAAAGGATCGTGGATATGGACTGTTTTATACAGCTCATTCCTTATCAGTTTCCCCAGTTCATCATTGAATTTCACAATCTTTCTCGGGTCTGCCAACTTATATACCCTGCCACCCATATCACATATTTCGTCCTCATATGTTACATGGCTGAATCTTGAAACAGGATAATACGCAAAGTCAAACTGTACTCTGTCACGATCTATGTTTCTGTAATAATTCATCAAAACCGACATCACACCACTGTTGACTGCTATTGATGAGTTAATATGCAATACACGCAAATCAGTAATTCCTCTCTTATTTACCCGTTCTCTGCCTGTTAAAATATGAATTTACTATTTTTATCAAATTCCAATCACTGATTATCAATATAGCAAAACATAATGAAGGTATTATAACAGCATGAGTTCCTTCAAAACAGCCGGAGATGACAGATACACCCAATACAATAAACTGGACAATAAATCTTCCATAATTAATATCAATTTCTATGATCCGGCTTATATCAACCATCCTGATGACCATAATTACCAGGTAACTAACCGCTGTAGCTATCGCGGCTCCAAAACCGGCAAATTTAGGAATCAAAGCAAAGTTCAAGACAATATTACTTACAGCACCTATTACCGTTGATATCATCTCCATTTTATTATTCTTCATAGCATTATAGAAAGGTACAAAAAAAGTGGCAATACAGCCGATAGTTGCTGCCAGCAGCAGTAAGGGAACATATCTCCATGCCGAATAAAAATCAGCCTGCAATAGAATTCGGCAGATTAGCTTATTAAAAATTATAAGTCCGCAGCACACGAGTAAACTAATATATGTATAAAGCCTAAAAACATTGGAGAAAAAGGCTTTTCTGTCAGTTGATCCTATCTCTGTTGCAGTAGAATACTGCCAAGCTTGCTGGAATATCGAAGTAACAAGATTGATCATAGCCGGAAGTTTACTTGCTGCAGTATATAGTCCCGCCAATCCGGCTCCATGAAACATTAGTATTATATATCGGTCAGAAGCAGTGTTTACCCACCACGATAACATGTTAGGTACACCAGGCAGGCTGTACCTTAGCATTTCTTTTAACTCTAAGGCACAAAAATGATCAGGTTTGAGAAAGCAGTACTCCTTGGAGGCAAAAAATGCAATTATTCCCGCTATCCCATAACTAATCGCGTAGGACAGAATGTAAGCCGAAACACCACCTTCTAAATACACAAGAAAAATAAGATTAGAAATCACAAGAACGGATGCATTTATTATTCCATATGCTGCGTATCTTTTTACATGTCCCAAACCACGCGCAAACTGGCATGTTACTTTATAGAAAGTAATCGTAATGTATAATAAAAAAAAGTATAGTGCATATGTAAATCCAAATAGCAAAAAGCATATAAAACAAATTATCCCGACTATAGCATCACCTATCACAATAATCAGAATAGAGTTTATCAGCAATGTACTATGGTCGGAATCCTCATCAATTGAATATCGGTAAAGAGCATCAATAATACAAAGAGTTGCTACAGGCAATACAATTTCGATCGAATTGTTAAGCAATTCCGCAATTCCGTACTGTTCCGTCGTTAAAACAATAGTATATAACGGCATTAAAAATAGCGAGATTATCTTTACAAGTATATTACCTATTGCAAAAATGCCGGTATTATATGCAAGCGTTTTATATTTTGATTTCATACTTCTTCTTTTTCATGACCCCGTAATACATGTTCCTGCATGCATACCAGAAGGCAACAAGCGGTGGCTTCCTGTCACAAATATGAAAAAGATCATAGTGACTCTTTAGTTTCTTATATAACTTGTCGTGACTGATACTTTTTCTTCTGATGCGATACATTGCCAGATCTTCTCTAAGTAAATAGCAATCAGCCATCTTACACAATTTCAGCAAGATGGCATAATCATTATTCTTCCTTATATCCTCTATCTGTATCAATCCCATTGCTTTCGCACTGTACATGAAAGTCAGACATCCGGGATAACCGTAATCATACATCTTCCTTTTTGTCACAACCTTGGGGCCTGTTACACGGATATTAAGCGGTTCGGAATTCTCATTAATTTTTGTGTAATCGTGATAAGAGAATACATAATTGTTTTCAACCATAAATGCAAGTTGTCTCTCAAGTTTGTCAGAAGCCCAGAGATCGTCCGAATCAAGAAAAGCTATCCATTCACCGCGTGCCTCTCTCAATGCTCTGTTTCTGGTAAGTGCCGCCCCGGAATTTCTCTCATTGTGATAATATCTGATTCTTGGGTCAGTAAAAGAAGAGACAACTTCATCAGTATTATCATCAGAGCAATCATCTACTATGATCAGCTCCCAATCGTTATAAGTCTGATCTATAACAGACTGAATGGAACCCGCTATAAATCTTCCTGTATTCCAGGAAGGCATTATTATAGATACCAATCCTTCAACCATGTCTGTAATATCTTCCTAATCCACAACGATCGTCCCCAGAATATTGATCCCGTATCCATTTGCTGCCAGAATCTCATTTTCTATATCGGACAATAGAGACTGCCCGATCTTCTCAACAAGGATGATGTTTCCGGCTTGGGCACATTCAAGAAGCGATTCCTGATTATGTACTATACTGCCTGTGAAAGAAACTTCAATATCCTGTTCTCTTATTGCAGATGTCAGCTTGTTAACTATAGTCTGATCAAGCCGGTCATACATTGAAGATGTCAGCAGAATACCAGATGTATCATTTTTCCCAAGTAATAGCTTTGTTGAAGCAGCTACCGTACTGATCTGGCGGTCAATATCAAGGCCTGTCTTATTGTTCTTAGGTAATTCTATCACTCCCGCTATAAAGAGGCCTGCATTTTTGGACAGTTCCTTTACTGTATGAAGTTTTCCCGAGAATATATACATCTCACATAATACAAACAGCATAAATGCCAATCCGATGACAGCACCTATTAGCGCATATAGCAGAAGAGACTTTATACCCATTTTCTTCTGCTCATCTACCTTTTTGTCAGAGTCCTCCTTGGAAAGCATTGTCTTTAAGTCCTCTTCTGACATTTTCCCTTCTGACAGGTCTTTGGCATATTGAATATGCTCTTTGGTCATACTCTTGGTAATAGCCGTAATAGAGTTATTAGCAGTGTTCTTCTGAGCTATAAGCGTTTTCTGTTCCTGAGATATGACTGTATTCTTCTCATTAGAGAATCCCTCCCCTACAAGTTCAAGAGAATGGGCTAGATTAGACTGTAACTGCACCCTTTCAGATTCCGTGAGCTCTTTGACTGTTCCAACGAGTTTATCGGGATCCATATCATCAGCGCAAGGGACCTTTATGATAAAATCCGTATTCTCAACGGTCATAATAACAAAAGGAGCGTAAAGTGCAGGATCTACGGTCGACCCAGTCGCTGTCAACAGTCCGTTAACAAAATCTTCCCCCGAATAATACAACTTATAGGCCGTTAATGCTGATGCGGGATTCGGAGTCTCATCTCCCTGCGGGATTACTTCAATATGATACTGAACATAGGCCATTTTAAGATCATCCGGATCTATTCCCAGCATCTCATTCTTCTTTATCTTCTCGTCAACATCATCATAGTCTCTGTAAAGATCAGCAAGAGTACTGATATTGACAGCAGTAACTTCTACGGACTGCGGTTCAGTTTCGGATATTACAGCGGTTTCCGAGCTTTCCGGCATAAGACTCCCTCCCCGTTTATAAGCCGCAAAAGGTAGAAGTACTGCAAACAGAATCATCACCGCTGCAATAGCCTTCCACTTGCGAAGCGCCTGCATCAACATATCCTTCAATTGCAAATCTTTGTTATCAAACATATTAAAGCCCTCTCATTCTGCTATTTAACAGCCTGGAAGAACATGCGATAAGGATATATATGGTTCCACTCAGGCCGGAAAACGTTGACAGCTACAAAATAAACAACGGCAACAACAGTAAACGCCGCCCGTACAATATGACGGAATTCGTCTTTCCTAATCATTTCAATAATATTGGGAATCAGAATAATTACGAATATGTTAAAGAACATAGCACATCTGTCGAGAAGATTAAATCTGGTTGCCGTCATCATTATCAAAAAAGCCATAAATACCATATTGATCTGAGAAACTATAGCAGTTCGCTCAATATCATTCTCTATACTATCCTTGTTCCGATCATACACATACAAAGCAAGAGCCCATACGAATAGCAAAAATGCGCACTTGACAACAACCGCCGGTTCTACTCTTCCTATTACATATTTAGAGTTCTCCTTAAGATAGCTCCCAAATCCCGAGAAAAATTTTGTTACCAGTAGTATAGCCTTGTCGATTTTAAGAACAATAACAACAGCGACTGATCCTGACATAACATAAAAGCGTTTATCAATCTTACGGGGAATCAGGAAATATAGGAAATATACAAGAGATGTCTTCTGGAACAGGGGTGCCATTACTCCGGTGACAAGTCCACGTACCTTTCTGCCACTTTCAGCAAGAAGATATGCGTATATGAATATCGAAACGGCCAACTCCTGCCTTATGATATTAACCGTATTTCCCCAATACCCAAAACATAGAAACAGAAGAAGTGACAGTCCATAGTTTGGTGAATAGTTTCGAATAAGCTTATAGAACGAAAAATATATAATCGCATTGACAACAGCCAGAAAAGCATTAAAATCGTCCGTAAACATTGCTATCAGCCTGTTTAACCAAGAATACCCCGTTTCGTTCCAACTCAGTTTTACAGCGTTATTTCCATTTTCCACTATATCAGCAAATCCAACAGCATATCCTAAAGTATCATTTCCTATACTTACAGATCTAAGCGATGCTATAGCATACAAGAAAATAATAGATAGTATCAGAAGATTCCGGCCTTTTGTCCCGACCGGATTTAGCAGACTAAACAGTATCAATATAGCAATAATAAACAGATAGAATCCCATAACGCTTTAATGATTGATCAACTTAGTGTATTCATTTATTATTTTATCAACCGCCTTGTCTGTGAGCGTGGAGTACAGTGGCAGAGTTATTTCATTACAATATTTATTATAAGCATTAGGATAATCTTCAATATCAAACCCCATTTCCTTGTACGCTGTCATCATCGGAAGCGGCTTGTAATGAACGTTGCAGACAACATTATTCCTATCCATTTCAGTAATGATCCTGTTTCTCTCCTCTTCCGATATCCCCGGGATACGGGTTATATACAAATGTCCTGACCCCGTTCTACCCCCGGTATAATGATCCAACACTACTACCCCTTGCTTCTTTAGCGCTTTATCATACTTCTCTATTATCTTTCTACGCTTTTTCAGCATTGAAGGGTACCGTTCAAACTGGGCCAGTCCCATTGCAGCTGCAATATCTGTCATATTACACTTATACCATGGACCTAAAATATCGTATTCCCAGCTACCCTTTTTAGTCTTGGTAAGGGCGTCCTTCGACTGACCATGGAGCGAATACAACTGTATCTGTTTGTAAATTGTTCTATCATCAATTCCATTTATATGTCTCCATGTTATAGCCCCGCCTTCACCGGTGGTAAAGTTCTTGACAGCATGAAACGAGAATCCGGTAAAATCAGCAACAGCCCCTATCATCTTTCCATTATACTCGGCTCCAAGAGCATGCGCCGCATCCCCGATCACAGCTACTCTTCCGATAGATGACTGAATGTCATTGTTTGGTCTGAAAATATCCTTCTTGTTCTCTACTATCTCAAATATCCTGTTATAATCGCAGGGAATACCTGCCAGATCAACTGGTATGACTGCCTTCGTATTGGGTGTTATTGCCTGCTCCATCGCATCATAATCCATCTCTATGATGCCATCCTCACTGCTACAGTCAACCAATACAAGCTTCGCACCAACATGAATAACAGGAGACGCCGATGCGGTATATGTATAAGCACAGGTAATGACTTCATCTCCTTCGCCTATTCCGAGAATCCTAAGCGCCATCTCCAGACAGGCTGTATTGGAATTAAGGCATACACATCCATCAGCTCCTGTATACTCTTTTAGTTTCTTCTCCAACATTTTTGTCCTGGGGCCGGTGGTAATCCACCCTGAACGAAGCGCATCGGAAACCTCCTGCACTTCCAACTCACTTATATCCGGAGGGGAGAAAGGAATTTCATCTGATAATTCAATAGATCTCTTATCCAGGATATGCCTAATCCAGCGACTAAGAACTGACAGGGCCATAGTAAATATAACTATCAGAGTTACAGTCACTATCTCGACCCTATCCACATAGTTGAGAATCCTCTGCATAACGGAAAATGCTGCAACGGCCACACAATCAGCTCCAAATATCCTTATTATCTGACTCGTCGTATCATCCCTCTTATTGATTCTGTATACCCTAAAAAGGACACGAAAAACGGACATAATAATAAAGCCCGTATACATCTGCAGTATTATTGTTCTGGCTCCCAGTTTGTTATCAAAGCTTGGTCTAAACCATAAGACAAGGAAAGCCACTGTAAAGTAATACAGAGCATCAAGGCCCATTATGATTAAGTCAGCCACATATATTCCACGGTATTTTTTCTTTTCCATTATCCATCTCTCAACCAGAAATACATTTTCTCGTAAACCCTGACTATTTTACCATACAAAAAATGGCTAGACAACTCGGCATCCTTGTTGTATACTTTTTTAAGTTAACATAAATAAAGTGCAAGTTTCAGGTTTTTCGAATTTTATGAATAATTCAGATAAATACCTTAATGACGAAAGATTCAAAGGAATAGAGCCATTTCAGAATAAAGTCTGGCTATCCAGTCCAACAATGCACGGCGACGAGCAGGACTGGGTCGTAGACAGCATACGCACAAACTGGGTCAGTACTGTAGGAATGAATATAAATGAGGTAGAGAGGATCTGCGCTGAAAAAATCGGCAGAAAGTATTCTGTCGCCTTATCCTCCGGAACTTCCGCTCTTCATCTTGCCATGAGATTATGTGCCGAAAAAGTATACGGAAGTCCTGCTACAGGCCATGGAGCACTTGAAGGACACAAGGTATTTGCCTCGGATATGACATTTGATGCCACAGTCAACCCCATAGCGTATGAAGGCGGGGATGCTGTGTACATTGATACGGAATATGATACATGGAACATGGATCCGATTGCTCTCGAAAAGGCATTTGAATTGTTCCCCGATGTTAAACTTGTGGTAATCGTTCATCTGTACGGAACACCCGCTAAGATGGATGAGATCAGAAATATATGTGACCGCCACAATGCCCTTATAGTAGAGGATGCTGCTGAATCATTCGGAGCAACTTATAAAGGTATACAGACAGGTATGTTCGGAACAGAATCCGTGATCAGTTTTAACGGAAACAAGATCATTACCGGTTCCTCAGGCGGTATGCT
>AUXO012363633.1_pt1 | contig 10383 bp, 11 predicted proteins | sample 768731 | NCBI WGS metagenome assembly AUXO01 (sample SAMN02715735, study PRJNA202380) | gut metagenome | biome: sheep rumen | host: Ovis aries | place: New Zealand: Palmerston North | reverse complement strand
TTTGAAGAAAAAAGAACATGGTGTTGTCACTGGACATGTACGCAAGCGCGGGTGTGGGCGTTTTGGCCCTCATCCTGGGAATGTATTTCACCAGGAAGCTTTCCTTCCTGAAAAAATTCTGCATTCCGGCACCGGTTTCCGGCGGCCTTCTCATTTCTCTCACAACCCTGTTTTTATACTCCGTTTTTGGACTGGAGTGCCGTTTTAACGGAACAGTGCAGGAAATCTGCATGATGCTTTTCTTCACTTCCGTGGGCTTCCAGTCAGATTTCAGGGTGCTCAAGAAGGGAGGAAAGCCGCTGCTGGTCATGATTGGCCTGGTGGCTCTGTTAATTGTGTCCCAAAACCTTATTTCGGTGGGTATTGCCTGCGGGCTTAAGCTGGACCCTCTCTTTGGCATGGCGGCCGGCTCCATTCCCATGTGCGGCGGTCACGGAACCTCCGGCGGCTTCTCTCCGCTGCTGGAGCAGATGGGCCTTTCCAACGCCACCTCCATCACCATGGCGGCGGCCACCTTCGGCCTTGTTGCCGGTTCCCTGATGGGCGGTCCTTTGGGTGAAGCGCTTATCCAACGCAACCACCTGGCAGAGCAGTCTTCATCGGCCAATGTGCTCGCAGGAATGGAAACCACCGAGTCCCGTGAGAAGGAAACCGGATCGGAGGAAAAGACCTACTGGGAGTATCTGCGTGCCGCTTGTGTGCTCATTGCCGCCATGGCCCTGGGAACAGGTATCAGCAAGCTGCTGCTTCTTACCGGCATGACTTTCCCTACCTATTTCGGCTCTCTTCTGGCGGCCTGCGCCCTAAGGAATATCTTTGGCCTTTCGCCCAAATGGGAGAAGGAGCTGGGCGTCTCGAAGGTGGTGTCTATCGGCGATATTTGCCTGCAGCTTTTCCTGGGAATGGCCATGGCCAGCCTGCGTCTGTGGGAACTGGCCTCCCTGGCGCTGCCCCTGGCTCTCATTCTGCTGGCCCAGGTTGCCTTCATGCTGGTGTACGGGGCTTTTGTGGCTTTCCCGCTGCTGGGCCGCAATTACGACGCTGCCGTGCTGGTGAGCGGTCTCTGCGGCTTTGGCCTGGGTGCTACGCCCAACGCTATGGCCAATATGTCGGCCGTGTGCTATAAATACCACTATGCGGTGAACCCCTTTGTGATTGTCCCCATCATCGGGGCTATGTTCGTAGACCTTATCAATACGGGCGTAATAACCCTATTCTTGAACCTCATCCACTAGTTACAGCAGGAAGAAGAGGGCTACGCCGGTGATACTCACGGCCAGGCCGATGATTTCCTTGAAGCGAATCTTCTTCTTGTTGATGAGTACGTCGGGCACAATAATGAGCACCGGAGTAAGGGCCATCAGAGTAGATGCGATGCCTGCATTGGCGTAGCGCACCGCCATGAGGGACAGAGAAACGCCGATAGCCGGCCCGAAGAGGGTGATGATGGAGGCGTATTTCATGGTCACAGGGTCCTTTACGGCGCTGCGCAGTTTCCCAAAATCCTTTTGCAGAAGCAGGATGGTGAAAAAGCCCAGCCCGCCTATGATGGCTCTAACCATGGTGGAAGCGAAGGGAAGCATTCCCTCCAGGGAAGAGGGCGCATCGGCCGGAAGGGTATCGGCGTAATATTGCATACCTATCTTGCTGAGCACCAGCCCTACACCTTGCCCTACACCGGCGCCAATGCCCAAAAGGACGCCTTTCAGCGGCAGGTCCAGCTTAAAATGCTTGCCCCCCGAATCCCGGCTCAGGATGGAAATGCCAATACCCGCAAGGGTGATGGCCATGGCCAGGACGGATTTCCAGCTAAGCGTTTCTCCCAGCAGTATCCAGCCGGCGATGGCGGCCATGGGCGGCGCCAGTGTCATCATGAGCTGGCCGAAGCGGGGGCCGATGTACAGGTAGCAGTTAAACAGGCAGAAGTCTCCGAAAACATAGCCCACCAGGGCCGATAAGCCCAGCCAGAGCCAGGTTTTCCCATCTGCAAAGGCCGGATAAGGATGGCCGATGGTAATCCAGAGGAGGAAGCCCAGGAAGAGGGTGGCCAGCGCCAGGCGCAGTACATTGGTGACCATGGCACCCACGCGGCGGCTGGCTTTGTCGGCAAACCAGGCCGTGATAGTCCAGGAAACGGCCACAATTAACGATATGATTTCTCCTAAGTGATTCATCTTTGTTTAGCTCGGCTTTTACTAACCAGAATTACGCCGCCCACAATAGCGCTGGCCGCTACCACCTTCTGCCAGGTAATAACGTCCATTCCGGTCCAAATGCTTACCGTTGTAGCAATGATGGGGGAGAGGTAGTTGTACATGCTCACCAGCGTGGGACGCAGATACTTCTGGCCGTAAGGAATAAGGTAATAGGCAATAACCGTTGCAAAGACAATGAGGTAGCCAATTTCCCAGCGCACGTTGGTGGGAATGGCTGCATAGTCTGTTGTAACCAGGCCCCTGGCCGACAGGGGAAGGGACATGAGCAGCGAGAACAGGAAGGCCCATTTCATGAAAGTAACCACGCTGTACTTGGAAATGAGCGGGCGAAAGATGCCCAGATACATAGAGAAGGTGAGGCTGTTCAGAAGCAGCATCACAATTCCCAAAGGCGTAGTGGTGGCGGCTCCTCCGGAATGCACGGAATGGTAGATAAGGAAGAGCACGCCCGCCAGACTGATGGCCACACCGCTGGCTTTCTTACCCGTGATGGGCTCTCCTACAAAGAAGAAGGCAAAAATCATGGTGAACACCGGCCCCAGCGTACCAATGATGGCGCAGTCTATGGACGTTGCCATGGTAATGCCCACCAGGAAGGTGGTTTGGGTGAGGAAAAGCCCCAGGAAAGAAGCCAGGGCAATCTTCCACAGGTCTCCCTTCTGCACTTTCTCCTTAGGAAGGAAAAGTGACAACAGCCAAAACATGGCCGTGGCCCCTATGGCACGCAAGGTGAACAGCACAAAGGGGTTCACCGCCTGGGAATTGGCGATGTCTTTGCACAGCACCACGTTCAAACCGAATATGGTGTATGCGGCCGCAATGGATAAATGTCCTTTTAGCTGATCGGAAGCCACTACTAATAAATTTGCAAGGTGCAAATATAACTATTTTATTCTGAACCATTCCCGCCAGGGTGCGTACCAGATGAGGAACCAGGAGGCAATGACGCCCACATAGATAGCAATGATGGCGGGAGTGAACTCAAAGAATCCGTGAATGGAGAAGTTGTAAAGCGTGTGGAAGCAGGCGCAGGTAACCTCTCCAGCCCACTTCTTCCAGGAAAGAGTAGAAGATAAAGCCCAGCAGCACAAAGCTCAGTTTTCTGTAAAGGAAAAAGCAAATGAGGAAGGGGATAGCTACGCAAAGGGCCGATTTAAATAGTGAGCTACCCGTAACGCTGCAGAAGAACTTGCGTTTAAAGGTAAATACCACCACAAGGGCGCCGATGCAGGGGCCTATTCCCGTTGCCCAGTCTATCAGGAAGTATTTGAGGTTGGCTTCGTTCGGAACCTCTATCTGAAGGGCCAGGGCCCGGATGACGACGGCTATTACATAGAAAACAACGATGGCCGCCCATTTGGTTATGCTTTTTTTCATAGGGGAGATAGTCTTTAAGTGCATTTACGTAGTCCTGGAAGGCTTCATTTATATTAAAAAATATGGGGCAGATCAGATAGCTCTGTGATAGGCCAGACGCTCGTCTCCGGACAGGAGATAGATGATTCCGCAGTAGGAGAAACCGTATTGGGTTAAGCAGTGCTGCATGATATGATTGTCCCGGTGGGTGTCTACGCGGATATTGGCATCCTGTGAAAAGCACCAGTCCATTATGGCGCGAAAAACGCCATGAACCTCCGGAACGCTGGCAATCCGGTGTACTACATGATAGGGAGCGTCGTTGAGCCATGAGCCTCCTTCTATATAACTGTATGTAGGGTCCGGCGAGGGAATAAAGGCAAAGTAGGCAACTACTTGGCCATCGGCCTCCAGCACCTTTCCGTAGGCATGGGCTATGTCATTTCGGATAACCTCTTCGGACGGATATCCGTTTACCCACTGCCCGGTATTCCCGGAACGGCGCATAATTCCCTTGGCCGCTTCCAGAACGGTCATGATGGCACTAAGGTCTTCTATCTGAGCGGTTCTTACAATCATCGGGCGCTTACCTTCCTATTCGCGAAGGTACGAAAATTATTAATTATTTTTCGTACCTTTCGGCCATGAAAAAAGACTACTTTGAAAAGGCCGATGTGGCCGTGACCATTTGTGCGAAGGATGGCACCATACTGGACATGAACCAAAAGTCCAGGAAGACTTTCATAAAGCCTGGAATGCCGGAAATTATCGGCCAGAACGTACTGGACTGCCATCCGGAACCGGCGCGTTCCATACTGGCCGACATGCTGGAAAATCCTCGTACGAACGTCTATACCGTGGAAAAAGAAGGCGTAAAGAAACTCATATATCAGACGCCTTGGTACGATGGAGAAGAGTATGCCGGTTTCATGGAACTGTCGATGGTGCTGCCAGAGGTGATTCCGAACCGAGTGAGAAAACCTAAAGCATAACTATGTCAGAATTCATTATACGTCCCGCAGAAGTTCGTGACCTGGAGGTGGTGAATACACTTCTGGGCCAGGTGTTGGCCGTGCATCATGCCAGCCGGCCGGACTTGTTCCGTCCGATAGGGAAGAAGTATACAGACGAGGAGCTCCTGACCATCTTTGAGAATCCGGAAACTCCGGTCTTTGTGTATGAGAAGGAAGGAACTGTTTTAGGATATGCTTTCTGCGCCCTGCAACATCAGGACAGCGGAGCGCATATGCCCCTCACAACGCTGTACTTAGACGATTTGTGTGTTCTGGACAAAGCCCGTGGCCTTCACGTGGGCACGGCTTTGTTCGAATATGTGAAGGCGTTTGCCAAGCAGAAAGGTTGCCACAACATTACCCTGCATGTCTGGGAAGGCAACCCTGGTGCCAAAGCATTCTACAAGGCCCTGGGTATGGTCCCGCAATATACTTCCATGGAACTGCTGTGCGAATAGCAATTCCTTATTTGAGCATAATGGAGTTGATGATTCGGCCGCAGTCTAATCCTTCGCGGCGGGCGGAGAAATAGGCGGGAGTGGTATAGGTGTCTATACCGGCTTCCTGAATGTTGCCTGCGGGAACGCCGGCCTGTTCCAGCAGCCAGCGGTTGGCCTTGAAAAGGTCTATGTGATGGCCTCCGGACATGGGAGAACCGTCTGAAGGACCGCGGAAGGACCAGACCAAATCCATGGGAAAGCCCGAGGCTTTGAACTTTTCGGCCACCTCTTCACCCACTTGGAAACTGTCCGGGCCGATGGCGGGGCCCATGACCACTTTAAGGTTTTCTGCCTGGGTGCCGAATTCCTGCCGCATGGCCATGATAACGCCCTGGGCAATATGCAGGATGGTTCCTTTCCAGCCCGAATGTACGGCGGCGATGGCCTGTTTTACCGGATCATATATTAGAATGGGCACGCAGTCTGCCGTTCTTACGCCTATGGCTACCCCGGGTTTGTTGGTTACGAAAGCATCGTACCCTTCCAATTCTTCCCGCGTCATTCCCGGACGGTCCACTACGGCCACTTGGTTCCAGTGCACCTGGTGGCCTTGGATGACCGGGTAGGGAAGTATGGCATTCCTCTGCGTGGAGAATGCCTCCACACCTTCGCCAAGGTTGTATTTGAGCAGTCCGTCAAACATACCGCTAAGTTAATATTTTTTTTCACTTTTTCTATTATCTTTGCAGCCGTGAAATCTGTAAAACGGCGCATATCAGCTAATTTTTTACTGTCGATTGTATTGTCGATAGTATTCCTGGCGCCGTTCCATCACCACGAAAATTCACTTTCGCAGGAAATCTCCTGCACCGAGTGCTCCCATCACCAGCCTCACCCCGGGCACCTCACGCAGAATAGCGGCACGGACGAATGTCTGGTGTGCCAGTTGTTAGCCCAGGTATATGTACCTACGGTGGGCCCGGTGGTGAACCTCCTTTCGCCGCATTACGTAACCATCGGCACTGATTTCTCTGGTGATGCCGTTCTTTGTTTTACCCCTCAATCCTCTCCCAGAGCCCCGCCTGTATCATTCTGTTTTTAGTTTCCTACCCATCCCATTACTCTTTAACTAAACAGAATGAAAAAGATATTTTTTGTATTGTCGCTGCTACAAGTATGCCTGGCAGCGACCGCTCAGGAAACTGTTCCTGACTCTACAGACGTATTCTATAAACATCTGCAGCTTAATGAAATTGTAGTCACCGGTCTTGCCGGAGACAGCAAAATGAAAGAAATGCCGGCGCCGGTTTCGGTGATTCGTCCGGCCGATTTGAATGCCCGTGCGGGCGGCAACATTATCCATGCCATAGCCGCCGAGCCCGGCATCAGCGAAATTACCACCGGAGGTGGCATCTCCAAGCCCGTTATCCGTGGCATGGGATATAACCGTGTTATCGTTGTGAACGATGGCATCCGCCAGGAAGGCCAGCAGTGGGGAGACGAGCATGGCATTGAGATTGATGGAGCCGGGGTGCACTCCGTAGAGATTTTGAAAGGTCCGGCCTCTCTGATGTACGGTTCCGATGCCCTGGCCGGTATTCTCATTTTCCATCCGGAACCCGTTCGTGGCCCCGGAGAATTCGGAGGAAGCTTTTCCTCGGAGTATCAAACCAACAGCGGCCTGCTGGCGTATTCCCTGGCGGCCGATGGAAACATAGGGGGCTGGCTGGTAGGCGGCCGCTTCTCGGATAAGTATGCCCATGCCTACAAGAACGCCCTGAACGGACCGGTGGCCAACTCCGGCTACCGTGAACGGGCGGCCTCCGGTCTTTTGGGCCGAAACGGCTCCTGGGGCTACTCCCGGCTCAGATTCAGTTACTTCCACTTGACTCCCGGAATGATTGAAGGCGAAGGGGACAACTTTGGTTATACCCCGGCGCTTCCTTTCCAGCAGGTGCGCCATTTCAAAGTAGTATCCGACAATACCATTCACATGGGCCCCGGCAACCTCAAATTCATCCTGGGCTGGCAGCAGAACCGCCGGCAGGAGTATGAGGAGAGCGACCAGGAGCCCGGTCTGGACTTCAGGCTTAATACCGTTAATTACGATTTGCGTTATCAGGCTACCTTCGGAAACGGTTGGAAAACCGCTTTTGGCCTGGCCGGAATGGGGCAGGTGAGTGATAACCTGGGAGATGAATACCTGATTCCCGCCTACAACCTCTTTGACGCCGGTCTCTTTGCTACTGCCACAAAGGCACTGGGCCAATGGACTTTATCCGGAGGCCTCAGGGTGGATGTTCGCTGGCTCCACAGCAAGGCCCTTCCCGAGCGTTTTGAGGACTTCAGCCGCCGTTTCCCCGGCGTGAGTGCCAGCCTGGGCGCTGTGCGCCCCTTGGGTGAGCACTTCACCTTCAGGGCCAATGTGGCGCGTGGTTTCCGCGCCCCCAACCTGGCCGAACTGGGCTCCAACGGAGAGCATGAAGGCACCTTCCGCTTTGAATTGGGCAACAAGGATCTGAAGCCGGAATACAGCCTGCAGGGAGACCTGGGCCTGGATTTTGTCTCCAAGTATGTTTCCGTTCAATCGGCCCTCTTTATTAGCAGGGTGGATAATTACATCTTTGCTGCCCGCAACGGGCAAGTATCTGAAGAGGGACTTCCGGTGTATGCTTTCCGCAGCGGCCTGGCCCATCTGGGAGGCGGTGAAGTGGGCATTGACGTGCATCCCATCCATTCCCTGCACCTGAGCAGCGCCTTCTCCTGCGTTTATGCCCGCGAGAAGGGAGGGGACGATTTGCCGCTCATCCCGGCCCCCCGCCTTTTCTCTGAAGTAAAGTGGGAAATTACCCACGACGGCCAGTTGTTCAATAATGCCTTTGTTTCCCTGAATGTAGATTGGAATATGGCACAGAACCACTTCTATGCCGCCGGCGGTACGGAGACGGCAACGCCCGCCTATTGGCTGCTGGGTGCATCGGCCGGCACGGATCTCTTCATTAAGGGAAAAACGCGCCTGTCGCTTTACATCATTGCTTCCAATTTGGCCGATAAAGCCTATATGCCCCATTTGAGCCGTCTCAAATATATAGGTATTGCCAATATGGGACGGAATGTGTCCTTCAAAATTGTGGTTCCGTTCTAAAAGTCCTAATTCCGGTCATTTTCGTTCTAGTTTATTCCACGATAATTGTCCAACTTTGTGGCAAATATCGTGGAATAATGAATTTTAACGGAATAATTATTGGTGCAGCCGTATTCCTGAGCATCGGAATATGTCACCCGCTCGTTATCAAGATGGAGTATCACTGGGGAAAGCAGAGCTGGTGGATGTGGCTGGTGGCCGGACTGGCCTTCTGCGCCCTTTCCCTTTTTGTCAAGAACGACATTCTGTCCATCATTATTGGCGGATTCGCCTTTTGCTGCCTTTGGGGCATCCATGAGATATTCCTGCAGGAAAAGCGGGTTCTGCGTGGCTGGTTTCCGGAGAATCCCAAGCGACACGACTACTATGTTTCCCGGCGCAAAGAAATGGAGGGAAAGCTATGAAACGTGTATTCTTAAGCGACTTACGAAAAATTGTCCCTAAAGTCCATCAAATATAGAAAAAAACCGTACCTTTGAGAGGAATAGCTAATTGCTAGAGTATTGAGATATATGTGGGTTAAGCCCTGGAATATGAAGGAGGGCTTCCTCATCGGAGGAGGCCTTCTTTTTACGGGATTATTGCTGCAGGTAGCAGTGGGCTCCATTCGCTGGGAACTCTTTGCCTGGCCGGTGAACTTGATGGTGCTCATTCTGCTGCTGGCTGCCGTGGGCATTATGTATGCGTTGCGTAAGGAAGTCTATGCTTTTGAGTGGATGATGCATACGGGTGCGGCCGTACCTTGTCTTACTTATGCCGTGGCGCTTACCATCTTGATGGGCCTGCTCCCTCAAGTGCGCACAGGCGGGATGCCCTGGCTGAGCCAGATGCTGCGGTTTTGGCCCTTCGTCCTCATCTGGACTTGGATGATGATGATATCGGCCCTGGCTGCGCTGAATCATCTGTGTCGATGGAAGGCACGCGAAATTCCGTTTATTCTGAATCATCTGGGGGTTGTTATAGCTATTGTCGCTGCTACGCTGGGCTACGCCGACATTCAGAGCCTGCAGATGACCGTTTTCACGGGAGAGGCCGAGTGGAGGGCTGTGGACGATGAAGGGTCTTTGCAAGAGCCTGGCCTGGCCATTGAACTGCACAGGTTTACCATGGAGGAGTATGCCGACGGCAAGCCCAAACGCTTTGCATCTGATATCTCCGTTTATACTGAGGATGGTAAAACGGTTCAGGGAACGGTGGAAGTGAACAAGCCCCTGAAAGTGAACGGCTGGAAAATCTACCAGTACAGCTATGACGTAAGAATGGGGCCGGACAGCCCCTACAGTGTGTTCCGGCTGGTGAAAGACCCTTGGATCCTGTGGGTATACGTTGGCATTTTCATGATGCTGGCCGGCGCCCTGTGCCTGATGCTTTTCATGGCCCCCCGGCGAGTAGGACGGAAGATTATTGTTCAGGTTGCAGGCTTCGTGGTGTTGCTGGCTCTGGTATTCCTGGTCCTGACTTGGTTCAAGTCCGGCCTGCGGCTTAAAAGCCTGATGCCGGCCCTCCAAAGTCCCTGGTTCGCTCCGCACGTAGTAGTGTATATGTTTTCTTATGCGCTGCTGGGCGCTGCTACCATTATGGCGGTTTATATGCTCATCCGCAAGCGGGCATCGGCCTCAGAAATGAATCTTACGGATAATCTGGTGTATGTGGGCCTGGCTTTCCTAACCTTCGGCATGCTGTTCGGCGCCCTTTGGGCTAAGGAGGCCTGGGGCACCTACTGGGCTTGGGACCCCAAGGAAACCTGGGCAGCTGCCACTTGGCTATGCTACCTTGTATATCTGCACCTGCGTAAAGCTAAGCCAGGGGAGTGGGAATCGGCCTGTATTCTTCTTCTAGTTAGTTTTGTGTGCCTGCAAATCTGCTGGTGGGGCATTAACTATCTGCCATCGGCCCAGGGGCTGTCCATTCACACCTACAACGTGAAATGAACGGGTATTAGATTCCACTTTAGTAACCATGAAAGAATTCCTCTTGTCTCTTCTGCACGTTGTCTGCGAGATGGCCCCGTATCTGCTGCTGGGCTTTCTTATTGCTGGCATATTACACGTTTTTGTGCCTCAGGGTTTCTATCGGAAGTATTTGTCGAAGGATAACAAGTGGGCTGTCCTTTGGGCTGCCCTGCTGGGGGTACCGCTGCCTCTGTGTTCCTGTGGTGTAATTCCCACCGCCATCGGCCTGAGGAATGAGAAAGCATCCAAAGGCGCTGTGGC
>AUXO018530221.1_pt1 | contig 10384 bp, 8 predicted proteins | sample 768731 | NCBI WGS metagenome assembly AUXO01 (sample SAMN02715735, study PRJNA202380) | gut metagenome | biome: sheep rumen | host: Ovis aries | place: New Zealand: Palmerston North | reverse complement strand
ACACCCGAACCTGAACCTGTTCCCGAGCCGACACCCGAACCTGAACCTGTTCCCGAGCCGACACCAGAGCCTGAGATTGAAGTTGTAAGTTATGAGACCATCTCTGACGAAGATGGGAGTCAGATGGACGTGGCTGTAATAAATGCACAGGGTCAGACTGTGATGATTGCCGACGTAGATCAGAATGGATACGCGGACCTTATGGCTTCTGACCTGAACAACAATAATCAACTTGATGAAGGTGAGATAGTCGACATATCTGACCAGAATGTAGAAATGCAGCCTTTGCAGGATGCAGCTAATATGGGTGGAAATGATATGATTGTACAGGCAAATGATGTTGACTATATCAACGATGCAAATGTTGATGAATATATGGCCTGACAAAAAGAGTCATTTTATGATTATTCATAGACAATCTTTCGCTGCGTTCCTTCTGTTGGCAGGATGCTATATGGCTAACGCTCATGATTTTTCAGCAACAGTTAATGGTCAAAAGATTTTCTTCAATATTAAGAGTAAGATCAACAAGACTGTTGAAGTAACATACGGCGGAAGCATTCACAGTATGAACGTCTCAGTGGCTACTGGCAATCTTGAGATTCCTGCAAAAGTCAAGCATGAGAATGTGGTTTATGATGTGGTATCGATAGGAGCCAAGTCTTTTTGTGGCGCAAGTAAACTGAAGGGCGTTGCCATACCGTCTACAGTAAGGTCTATAGGCGCTTTCGCTTTTGAAGGCTGTACATCACTTTCAAAAGTTATCTTCCCTGGTAGTGAGGTGACATTTGGCGAGGGCGTCTTCTTTAAATGTTCTTCGATTAAAGACATTACTTTTGGAAGTGACTGGAAAACAGTAGACTTATCGAGATTTAGGTGGAGTGATAGCCTGTTAACGATTACAATCCCGGCTAGGATTGAGAAAATCCAGGGGCTAAAAACACTAAGGTATTTAAAGAGTGTGTCAGTAGATGTGAACAATTCGAGGTTCTTATCTTTTGATGGCGTTCTATATAGTAAAGATGGAAAGACGCTTCACGGATGCCCACGGTCATATGACGGTTCACTCAAAATCAAGGATGGTACTGAAGTCATTTCCATAGATGCCCTAATAGACTGTCCTCTGATCACTCGAATCGACTTTCCAGCTACAATCAAAACGTTCTCCTTCCGTGAGACATCACGCATGCGCTTGTTGGAGACAATCGTATTCAGAGGAACTACACCTTTAAATACTGCCTATATCGGAAATGAGGGAAAGTTTCTTATACAAGTGGCAAATGCTGATGTAAAAGTCATTGTTCCCAGTGATTCGAAGAGAGGGTATAAATCGTCTTTAGTTAAAGAAGGTGGAGAGTATATGGCATCAAATGATTCGGATAGTACACCATATGTTGTCGAAGCAGACCAATTGGTCAAGGAAAGTAATATTATTGGTGCTAAGAATTTTTCTAAATATAATTAATAGATTAAATCATGAAACTATCTAAATTCATATATGGGATGATTTTTGGGATGATGCTGTTCTCCTTGGAATGTAATGCCTCGGTACAGACATCACAGAATGATTCAATAGTGAATGCCATAAAGATTAAGAATTTGAAGGATCGTAAGGCAGAGTTGAAGAAACGAATAGCTACAGAGGACAAAAAAAGAAATACAGTAATTGAAGGCGTTTCACCAGAAACTCTTGAAAAGATAATCCAAAGGCAAGATTCTATCTGTCTGGAACTTCGGTCGGAATTAACTGCTGTTGAACTTGAACTAAAGGAGTTGGGGGCAGATATTGTAACTACACAAATTGCACAGCAATTTAATAGACTTATCCAAAGTAACCGTCCAGACACAACCCAGATGGCTGTTCCAAATATGCCTACACCACCAGCAATGCCTGATAGTCCATCGAAACCGGGCAAACCTATAAAATCAGTAAAAAAGAAATAGCAAAAATGGGATTGGGCAAAGTTCATACATTAACCATGCCATTTCATGTAAAATGGAAATAATGATTTGGATTATGGCTTAATTCTTTGTATCTTTGCATCAGAAGAACGAGATAGAACTTGTACTTCAAGAGATAATAGCATAAATCAATAATTTAATCATCAAGTAATATGAACGACGAGAAGACCATTTATGACAATGAGAAGACTAAGTATCAAAGTCAAGACGAAGAGGCAACACAGTATGATGATGCCTTTGAGAAAGAGAACAAAAAGTCAGAAGAGGTAGAATCTCCAGAGGATAAGAAGTCTGAGGACGGAAATAATCACCCTACGTGGAAAAAGGTAGCTGTAGGAACAGGTACAGGAATTCTTCTTGGTGCAGCTGCCACTTTATTATCAGCAAGCGCTCCTGCAGATCATACAGAAGAAGGAGGGCAGCACCCTGAATGGACTGATGGCGAAGTTCCTGTTGCCTCTTCAGTGAGTGACGACATGTCTTTCTCCGAAGCTTTCGCTGCGGCAAGGGCAGAAGTGGGGTCTGGTGGTGTGTTTGAATGGCATGGCTATATTTACTCTACTTTTACAGAAGACGAGTGGAACGGTATGACGGCAGAACAAAGAGATGAATATGGTAGCCACTTTAGCTGGCACGGCGATGCGACTCAAGATACAGCGAGCTCCTCTCATTCATCTAGTCCCTCTCATAGTTCTGCGTCTTCGGAAGAGGTGGAGGTAGTAGCTGCTAATGACAATGGCGAGCAGACTAACCAAAATCATGACTCAAACAGCAACGAAGTTGAAGTCGCCGATGTGACTCCAGCTGGAAATACTGCTGAGGAAGTTGCAGTTGTAGATGTTGAACCGGAGGTGGAAGTTTTAGGTGTAGTACATGATAACGAATCTGGCGCAAACATTGGCGGTCTTGTTGTTGATGGACAGGAAGTGGTGCTGATTGATGTAGAAGGTGACGAAACCTTTGACGTAATGGGTGCAGATACTAATCACGACCAACAGCTATCGGAGAACGAATTCGTTGATATTTCTGAACATCATATCACTGTGAATGATTTAGGCGGCATTTCGAACCCTGACGGATCGACGTATGCATCAGACGACACCGGGCTTGATTATACTAGTGAAACAGCAGAAGTATGATGTGTAATATATTGAAATCACTGATTACAGTATTCTTACTGGCATCTTCTACACTCCTCCAGGCAAAAGTGTATTTGGTGTCAGTAGGAATTACTGATTATCCTGGCGTTTCAAATGACTTAAACCTGCCTGCAAAGGATGCTCAAACTATATCATGGCTTTATTCAAAAAATGCCAATGCTGAGTATTGTCAGCTGTTGAACGGACAAGCTACGATGCAAAACATTACTTCTTCTATACGCAAAACTTTCGCTAAGGCCAATATAAATGACATAGTCGTGTTTTTCTTTAGCGGACATGGCTACCCAGGAGGATTTGTAGCATACGACGGACAATTAACATATACTCAGATCCGTAAAGCCATGGCTTCAAGTAAATGTAAGAACAAAATGATTTTTGCAGATGCTTGTTTTTCTGGAAAAATCAGAACAAATGATAATACGTCCCAAAGTTCTGTTCAAGCTGCAAAGAAGGCAAATGTCATGCTTTTCCTATCTTCAAGAAGCAATGAGACCTCTATTGAGCGTCGAGGGATGCAAAACGGATTCTTTACCGCATATCTACAAAAAGGACTTCGTGGCGGGGCAGATGCAAACAGAGACAGGGTTATTACAGCCAGGGAACTTTATGAATACGTGCATAAAGGAGTCGTTTCATTATCTCGAGACAAGCAACACCCGGTTATGTGGGGAAAGTTTAGTGACAATATGCCAGTTATGACATGGCCTAAAAAATAACAACAATGAATGAAATTATAAAAATCAAATGTCCCTTTTGTGGAGCAGTATTAACAGTCAAGAATCAGGTTGGTATAGAATCAAAGAGTGTTACCTGCCCTATTTGTAAGCAGAAATCCCCTTTTAAAGATTTTAAGAAGATATTAGACCAAGCCAATGACGATAGGACCCAATATCCAGGTGATGATGAAAAAACAAGTTATCGAACTTCTTCGTCTGACCCGGGAACAGACATTTCTACTGGTTTGAACTTTACCCTTGGAAAACTTAGAGTCTTACCTTATGGACCATCCTTCCAGTTAAAACCTGGGAAAAACATTATCGGTAGACGGGCAACACAGTCTACGGCAGACTTTCAGATTTCGACGGAAGGAAGCAAAAGATTAAGTCGAGAACATCTTGTCATCGAAATCAAGAAAGTTCCGGGTAAAGGTTTTGTTCATTATGCTTCATTATATAAGGAGAAAACAAATAAAACGTTCATAGGCAGTGAACAATTGGAATATGGGGATTGTATTGTTCTCAACCATGGTGACGTAATCAAATTGCCAGATGTAAACGTTAAGTTCGAAATCCCTGATGAAGAGGGAACCGATCTCTAATTTAAAAATAGGAATGTAATGAAATACAAATTAAAAGTATATAACATATGGGAATGCGGTCAGCGTATCGATTCTGAAGGCAATCCCCATCAGGAAGATAGTATATTCCCTGCTTATCAACAGCAAAAGGATACTGATCGACTGTTCATCCTATGCGATGGCATGGGGGGGCATGAGGCTGGTGAGGTCGCAAGTTCAACTGTATGTTCGGCTATGAGTAAATCTGTTTTTGAAAGTGTACCCGACGCAGAAGGGGATTTTAATGACGATAACCTCAGAAAAGCCATTGCAGATGCTTTTGATTCTCTTGACGCTCTATCTCTTGGTGATGTCAGTTCAGAGAAGAAAATGGGAACAACGATGACGTTCCTTAAATTCCATAGTAAAGGGTGTACCATTGCCCACATGGGTGATAGCAGGGTCTATCATATACGTTCGGGAAAGGGACGTGATGACACTGAGATATTGTTTAAGACGAATGACCATTCCCTTGTTAATGACTTGATCAAGGTCGGTGAGTTGACACCTGAAGAGGCAAAGCTGTCGAAACAGAAGAATATTATTACTCGAGCAATGCAGCCTAATATGGAGCGTCGTCCCAAACCCGATGTATATCATACTGCGGATATTAAACCGGGGGATTATTTCTATATGTGTTCAGATGGCATGTTAGAGCAGATGGAGGATGAAAACCTTCTATTCAACTTCTCAGAGGCTACGGGCGATGATGGGAATAAGGTGAAAATCCTAACGCAAGCAACAAGCCAGAATTCGGATAATCATTCCGCTATAATCGTTCACATTCTTGATGTCATTGATCCATTACCTGTTGAAAGTGTTCCTGTCGTCCCTGTTGCAAATAAACCAGAACCTATCATGGCAGAAGTTGATGAGGATTCTGAGGATGAGGAAAATCTTGGAGAAGGAATGGATATAAACGATGATGCAAAAGAAGAGGGAGTTGTTATAGATCAGGCAAAAGAAATGGAGGCTTCGAAATCCGGGGAAGATAGTGTGATTCGTTTTGATGGATCAAAAAAAACTTCAGAGGTTAATGAGGCTCAGCGTAATAAAACGAAGCTCATCAAATATGTTGTTTTGTTTTTTATTGTAGTTCTTTTAGCTCTAGGTATTTTTTTTGTTAGTTCAATGTTCTCAAAAAGTCCAGATGTAAAGCCTGTGAAAATAGAGAGTCCTCAAAAGCCTGACAAAAGGTCAGAGAGAAGGCCTCTTAGAAATACTTCAGGTCAAAGCACTTCTTCTCAACAGTCTCCCGTTAAACCGAATGAAGTTATAGCACCCAATAAGCCCAATTCTAATTCTCAAGGTAGTACGGGATCTGCCAGTTCGTCTGTCCCTAATAAACCGCATAACACCTCGTCTTCACAGATAAATCAATCTGAGGGGGATGGTAATGAAGGGACAAATGGGCATGTCCATTCTTCTGGTGAGAATAGTCGCCTCAATAATTCTACTGCAAATAAATTGAATCAAATACCTCATCATGGCGAGGAGGTCGTTTCAAGTGATCAACAGACTGTGATGGACGCTGTGAACAACGGTAATAAAAAACAAAGGAATTAGTTGTTATTTACCTTTCTTTTAATTATGGACGAAATAACTGTTATTGATTGGGAACTTGATGACTCCGAAGGTTTGTCTGTCGATCTTATCACTTCATGTAATGAAAGTGCTGAGAATGGTGATACTGAGGCCCAACGAATTCTTGCTTCTGCTTATTATTATGGCATTATTGTAGAGAAAGATAAAAAAAAGGCCCTTATGTGGCTGAAAAGAGCGGCGGAAGAAGGTGACGACAGAGCGTTAGCTTCATTAGGAGATATATATCAAAAAGGTGAAATTCTTGAAAAAGACATGGAAAAAGGATTTCACTTTATAAAAAAAGCTTCTCGTTCTGGATATATCCCAATAATGGTAAGATTGGCATTCTGCTATGAACAGGGTTTAGGTACATCTAAAGATTTGAGAAAGGCAATGGGTATTTACGAGGAGGCCGAAAAGAATGGGAATCTTTTAGCAAGGTATAGACTGGCACTCATTTATATTCAAGGAAAAGATGGCATTGAAAAGAATCCACTGAAAGCCTTTACCTATGCGTTTTCAGCATCAAAGACGGGCTTTCCTCCCGCTTTAGAACTTGTTGGCATGTTCTATATGAGTGGTGATGTGGTTAACAAAGATATAAAAAAGGGAATTGAATGTTTCGAGTTAGCTATGCGGCTAGGCCATATGCCGTCAAAGTGTAGATATGCCACGGAGCTAATTAGGGGCGAGAACATAGAACAAAACATTCCAAAAGGTATTGGCATGTTGTCTGAAATGGCTGATGAGGGCATTACCTCTGCAATGTATTCTCTTGGCATGATATATTATTCTGGGAAATATATAAATCAAGATAAAGTTAAAGCATTCGAGTACCTCAAGAGATGCTCTGACAAGGAACACCCTCAAGCATGTTTTACCGTGGGTTTGCTATATCTTGGAGGTGAAGGAGTAGAGAAAAATTATAACGAAGCTTTCAGATTTTTTAAGAAAGCTGCTTCATATGATTATTCTTATGGATATTTATATATGGGGAAAATGTACATGGATAAAAAACTCAACATCTATGATAGGGACAAAGCAATGAATTGCATTAAATATGCATCAGAGTTAGGCAACAAACAAGCCATTGAGGTTCTTAAAAAATGGTTTGACATGAAATGAAATTCCAATCTTTTTAAGACGTAAATATGCAAAAATCTCAAATATAATTGGTGTTTTTTATAAAAACCGCTATCTTTGCATAGTCTGACATAAAGGTCAAACTACATAATAACCTTTAGATTGTTAAAAATACACCTATGAAGCAGTCAAGAATTTACTTTAATTCACGTGACGGGCTAATACGGTTTGCCTTCGAAAAGATTGTCCTTTTCAAATGCATCAGTAATAATATCTATATATTTACAACCAATATGCATAAGGCATGTGCCACAAAGAATAATAATCCCTAGTTGCCTATGAAGATTACCATATTCCCCCCACAATCTATTCATGAGATTGGTCAGCGTTCTAATCAGGAAGACGACATTGCCCAATGGGATGATCGTCTTTTTGTCCTATGCGATGGTATGGGTGGACACGTGAAAGGCGAAGTTGCCAGCCAGACTGTGTGCCGGTCATTAGTCAAGTGGTTTGAAGAAAACATCGAAAATGACGCATTCACAGATAATCAACTGCGCGATGCCATTGAATATGCCTACACTGAGTTAGACAAGTATGATGATGGTAGTCCTAAGAAGATGGGAACCACCCTTACCTTATTATATATACATAACAAAGGTGTTACCGCTGCCCATATTGGTGACAGCCGCATTTACCACATCCGCCCTAACGTTGGTATCTTGTATCAATCCCGTGATCATTCTCTTGTCTTTGATCTTTTTCAGGCAGGGGAAATCTCTTACGATGAAATGGCTACTTTCCCACGGAAGAATATCATTACTCGTGCCATGCAGCCAGGAGAAGAAAACTGTATGCGCCCGGATATTATCCATATCACGGACATACAAGCTGGTGATTATTTCTATGTGTGCTCTGATGGCATGTTAGAGTACATGGATCACCACGAGTTATCAGCTTTTTTTTCTTGCAAAGCGTCAGACGAAGGTAGGCGTGCGATGCTCATTGAAGCAACGATTCCTAACCAAGATAATCATTCTGCATGGCTTATACATATCAAGGATGTGATTAAGGAAGAGGGAGACGAAGCACTCGAGAACGAGGAGCCTACAGCTCGCTGCAATGCCATCAATCTCATTCCTAAAGTCATCGAATCTAACGAAGATGATGTTGTTAATAAACAGGGAGTTAAAAAGGCTCAGACACTTCTACAGAGGATGAGGAGTATTGTTGATTTCATTATGAACAAAAATTGTAAGTAAGATATGCAAGAGTCCGTTAACAAACTATCAATGCTAAAAGTGGGAACTATACTGCGAGGTGCATATCGTATAGATAGCTATCTTTCGTCAGGAGGTTTTGGCAACACTTATGTTGCTACAAATATTGAATTCGAAGAAAGGGTTGCCGTCAAAGAGTTTTTCATGAAGGGCGTGACTGAACGGGATGACACAACAGGTGTCGTCAGCGTGAGTAATACAGACAAGGTTCAACAGTTTGAAGAGCAACGAGAGAAGTTCAAAAAAGAGGCTCAGCGCATTCGTAAATTAGATAACCAGCATATCGTGAAAGTTCACGATTTGTTTGAAGAGAATGGCACAGCCTATTACGTTATGGACTTTGTGGAAGGAGAGGATCTTTCACAGAGATTGAAGCGTACTGGCAAACCCATGGCTGAGCGAAAAGTGCGTGAAATACTCCTCCAGTTGTTAGATGCATTGAAAACAGTTCACGATGCCGGCATGTGGCATTTAGACATTAAACCGGCCAACATCATACTTGATAAAAATGGCAACGTGAAACTGATTGATTTTGGAGCTTCGAAGCAATTTAATGCACAAAAGGGTGGGGCAACGTCCAGTACAGCCATCTGCTATACCAATGGTTACGCCCCACGCGAACAAATGGAGCAGAACTATGATAAGTTCGGACCGTGGACAGATTTTTATGCCCTCGGTGCAACACTCTACAATTTGCTGACGAATAAACGCCCACCTATGCCATCTGACATTGATGATGATATAAGTCAAGATAAGCACAACGCTTTGCCATTTCCTGCGACAACAAGTAATGAGATGAGACAGCTTGTTGTACAGATGCTGCAAACAAACAGGATGAAAAGACCGCAGACAGTTGGTGATATCTTTGTACCATCAGGAAAGAAGGTGAATAAAAAAGCCGAAAGCGAAGAAACCACATTATTGGTCTTACCTGATAATAAGTTGGATGAAGAAACTATTAAGAAGGTTGGTAATACACCAGTCAATCGAGAATCAAAAGAAAAAGTTATGATAGAATTACCGCGGACTAACTTTTTCGAAGCTGTAAAATGTGGGCTGCATGAGAAATTCTGTTATGATTTAGGACGAAGTCGAAGGTCTGAATTCTGGTGGTTTTTTCTCGTTTTCATACTAGCAGTACCTTTTTTTTCTCTTTTGTCCCAAGATTACTCAAGACTTTTTGTATTGTGTAACATTTATCTATTACTAGCGTTCCTTTTTGCTTTCACACGTAGATTACATGATAGCGGACATAGTGGCTATTGGTGCTTACTTTGCTTTGGTCCGTTAATCTCTTTGGGGTTAGCATTTTTCCCAGTCATTCCTAAATGGATTCTCTTGGTTCCCCCACTTGCCTCTTTGATAACTATTATTTACATAGGATGCATGGATTCTGAAAAAGACGAGAATGAATATGGTGAATCGCCCAAATATGTACTCGTTGACAAAGATGAATCTACTCAAGATATGGATGATGATTCTTTGGTTGACAAGTTATCTGTTTTTCTCTCAAATAGCAAAAATGTCATAATACTGATTATCTCGGTTGTTGCTATTTTCTTGTCTTATGTCATATTTGGTGGAGGTGTTACGAATAGCAGTAACACAGAAAACATTTCTTCATCTTCATCGAAAAATGTTGTAGAACCTCAAAGCATAGATTTGGGATTAAGTGTGGAATGGGCTTCATTTAATATTGGTGCTAGAAACCCTTATGAAACAGGATACTATTATTGGTGGGCATCCACTAATCCTATTAATAATGAAAGTGATGCTAAGACAGTATATGATTGGGATGAAACAGGACAATCATTCAAAAAATATAATAATTTAGGAATGATGATTTCACCTGAAGATGATGTTGCACATAAAGCTTTGGGGGGAGGTTGGAGAGTGCCCACCCCAGATGAACTTTATGAGTTGGTAAATAAGTGTACATGGGAAGAGGCAGAATATATGAATATGAAAGGTTATAATGT
>AUXO015559714.1_pt1 | contig 10384 bp, 9 predicted proteins | sample 768731 | NCBI WGS metagenome assembly AUXO01 (sample SAMN02715735, study PRJNA202380) | gut metagenome | biome: sheep rumen | host: Ovis aries | place: New Zealand: Palmerston North | reverse complement strand
GCAGATTTTATGTATAAGACCGGCATGATTGAGGATGCCTTTGACACATCCTCTTTGTATATAGAAGAGAACTGATATGAGCGGATTAGGTATAAGTGCACCGGTAGGGAATCGGACACATATTATTTTTTTAGGGCGCATGAACAGTGGTAAATCGTCTCTGGTCAATGCACTGGTAGGACAGCAAGTATCCATTGTGAATCGTACACCCGGTACAACGACGGATGTAGTAAAGAAACCCATGGAAATTCATGGGATAGGTGCATGTACCATTCTGGATACCGCCGGTTTCGATGATGAGGGAGAGCTGGGCAGTTTACGGACAAAGGCTTCGAAAAAGGCACTGGATGAAGCAGATCTCGCCATTTTGCTGTTTCCGGAAGGAAACGTAACGGAGTTGGAACGGAGTTGGCTTGAGGAAGTTTTGAAACGGGGAATTCCGGTGGTAGGAGTGATTTCCATGATCGACCGGATGAACGAGGACGCTGTTTCTGCAGCAAGAAAAAGAATTGCATCGTTAAACATTCCTGCCGTTTGTATAAGCAGTGCTGCCAAAGAGGGAATTCCGGAACTTCTGGAGCAGATGCGTGAAGCGATGAAGGGACGCATCAGCAAAAAAAGACTGCTGGGAGGTCTGGTGGAAAATGGTGCATTTGTGGTTCTTGTCATGCCGCAGGATCCGCAGGCACCGGAAGGAAGACTGATTTTGCCGGAAGTCCAGACGATTCGAGAGGTTCTGGATCGGCATTGTGTTGCAGTCTGCTGTGCACCGGAAGAAATGGAAAGTGTTTTCACCAGAATGCAGGGGCTACCGGACCTGGTGATCACCGATTCACAGGTATTTGGAAAGGTTTATAAAAGCCTTCCGAGGGGAGTTCGTTTGACGTCGTTTTCTGTACTTTTTGCTGCTTTACGGGGAGACATTTCGTATTATGCAGAAAGTGCCAAAGCTATCGATACGTTAAATGAAAATTCACGGGTGCTGATTGCAGAGATCTGCACGCATGCGCCAATGGCAGAAGACATTGGGCGTGAAAAAATACCGGCACTGCTTCGGAAACGGGCAGGAGCCGGATTAAAGGTAGATATTTGTGCCGGCAGTGATTTTCCGGAAAATCTTACGGACTATGATTTGATTATTCAATGCGGCGGCTGTATGTTTAATCGAAGCCATATTCTGGCGAGGATAGATCGTGCCAGGTGTGCGGGTGTTCCGATGACGAATTACGGAATTGCAATCGCATATATGAATCAGATACTGGATAAGGTAATTTGGCCGGAGTGATGGAAAAGAGCATAGAATTTGGGCGCGGAACAATGTATTAGAAGGAGTGGTTTCGGGGGAAAGGAAGCTGAAGGGAAAGCAGATGCGATATTTGGATTTCATAAGGAAGCAAAAAGAATATGTTCCGCCTGCGGATATTCCGCAGAAGGGACATATTGATCAGTTATTTGAGACAAGGACATTAACAAGAGATGCATTACGGTATCTCCTTGAGAGTGAGGATGAACGGACGGCTGAGTATCTTTTTTTTAAGGCCCGCATTCGGCAGAAGGAAACTTTTGAGAACAAAATTTATCTGCGAGGTTTGATCGAATTCAGTAATTTTTGCCGATGTGACTGTAAATATTGCGGGATACGTAAATCCAATGGAAATGTGCAGCGATATCATATGAGCCGGGAGGATATTCTGCGATGTGCCGAACTGGGGCATATGCATGGATTCCGGACATTTGTCCTGCAGGGCGGAGAGGATTTATCGTATTCAGATGATGACATTTGTCGTATTGTATCATCAATCCGGGAAAAATTTCCGGATAGTGCGGTGACATTGTCGATAGGGGAAAGAACAAAAGAGAGTTATCAGAAATACTTTGATGCCGGAGCAGAGCGGTATCTTCTTCGACACGAGGCAGCAGCACCGGAACTGTACCGAAAGCTTCATCCGCAAGCGCAGACGCTGGAGAACCGAATTCGATGTCTTTATGATCTGAAAAGTATCGGATATCAGGTAGGTGCCGGAATGATGCTGCATGCACCCGGACAGACGTTGGATGATCTTATCACAGATTTCTTTTTTCTGCAGAAACTCCAACCGGATATGATCGGGTGTGGTCCGTTTATTCCCCATAAGGATACGGAATATAGAAATGAAGAAGCCGGCAGTGTGGAACTGACATTACGTGTGCTTGGTATTCTTAGATTGATGTTTCCGGAAGTGTTGTTGCCGTCTACGACGGCATTGGGCACAATCGATCCAATGGGACGGGAAAAGGGTATTCTAGCCGGAGCCAATGTTGTTATGCCGAATTTGTCGCCCAGAGATGTGCGGAAGAAGTATATGCTGTATGATAATAAAATCTGTACGGAAGATGATGCTGTGCAATGTGCGGGCTGTATGAACCAGAGAATGAAGGCAATCGGATATCGGGTTGTAGAAGAGCGAGGTGATGCACCACGAAAAGTGGCACAAATGTGCCGGCAAAAATCGGAAAAGCGCATTGACGGAGCATAGCCCTGAGGCTAATATAGGATATATAACAATATTTGCGCGGCACAAATGTGCCTTCCGCGAAGCCGGAAGAGACGCAAGCAAAGGGAGTACACTATGGAAATTACAAAGAAAAATGTTGCAGGAATAATTGATCATACAAATCTTAAGCCAGAGGCTTCCGAGGAGCAGATTACAAAGCTTTGTGAAGAGGCAAAGGAATATGGATTTGCGTCGGTTTGCGTCAATCCGGGCTATGTTGCATTGGCAGCAGAGGCACTTAAAGGAAGCACGGTAAATGTTTGTACGGTTATCGGATTTCCTCTGGGTGCAACAACATCGGCTTCCAAGGCATTTGAAGCAAAGGACGCAATTGCGAATGGCGCAACAGAAGTAGATATGGTTGTGAACATCGGTATGATCAAATCCGGCAAGTGGGATTATGTGAAGGATGATATCAAAGCGGTTGTAGATGCAGCCAATGGTGTTCTTGTGAAGGTAATCATTGAGACCTGCCTTCTTACGGATGATGAAAAGGTTAAGGTATGCCAGCTCGCCAAGGAAGCCGGTGCGGATTTTGTGAAGACATCAACCGGTTTCTCAAAGTGGGGAGCAAAGCCGGAAGATGTAGCGCTTATGCGTAAGACCGTAGGTCCGGAGATGGGTGTAAAGGCATCCGGTGGCATTCATACAGCAGAAGAAGCGATTGCATGTATTAATGCCGGTGCGACAAGACTTGGCGTAAGTGCAGGTATTGCCGTAGTAAACGGACTTGAGAAATAAGACAGGATATGGCCGCTATGCAACGCAGTTTATGCATAGTGGCTTTTTTTGTAGTGATGGTGGCAGAAAAGCAGAGGCAGGGTTTGATCAGTCAGGAAAAGCAAAGAATGGCGGTGCAGGCCGCGAAATTATATTATGAAAAGGATCGAAGTCAGGCTGAAATCTCGAAAGAGATGAATGTTTCACGTCCTTATGTTTCAAAACTTTTAAAGCTGGCACGGAGCTCCGGGATTGTCGAAATTCGGATTCAGGATCCGGAAGAGCATCGAGTGGATGTTACGGATTTGCAGGATGCTTTATGCCGGGACTATCATCTGGAGCAGGCAGTCGTTGTGCCGTGGCAAAGTGAAAATCCGCTGTCGGAGCTTGGAAATGCCGCTGCAAAGTATCTTCATTCCATACTTCGTGATGGAGATATTATTGCTACATCATGGGGGAATACGCTGCATGCGGTTTCGGAAGCATTGATCTTCGAAAAGAACTTGAAAAAGACGTTGTATGTCCAGCTTTGCGGTGGGGTGAGCAGTGTTCATTCCGCTGTCCATGCGAATGAAATTGCAACGGGATTTTCCGAGGCATTGGACTGCCATGCATATCTTCTTCCGGCACCGGCGATTGTAGGGAGTAAAGAGCTGAAAGAACTTCTGATGGCAGAGCCGGATCTTCATAGAGTTATGGAATATGCTGCGGAAGCGAATATTGCACTCTTTACAGTGGGCTCGTTTGGAAGTGATAATGCACTTGTACAGGCCGGCTATCTGTCTTCCGGGGAAATGGAGAGTCTCGTGCAAAAAGGCGCGGTAGGAGACTTATGTGCGCACGTGATCAATTCAGCGGGGATGGTTTGTGATTCGGCACTGGATGAGCGTACTATTGCCCTGCCGCTTGCGGAACTTCGGAAAAAGAGATATCGGATCGGTATCGCACAAGGAGAAAAAAAGATCGAATCGATCAGGGCCGCTTTACAAAGTGAGATCATGAATGTGCTGATTACAAACGTAGAAACAGCGGAACAGCTGCTTGCTGCAAAATAGAAATATTGGAAAAAAGAGGAGGGTACTGTAATCCGGGAAATCTGTTTCCGGTTTTACAGTACCCTGGTTTTTTTAATCATCAAAGCCGATCATTTTTCCGTTATACTGGGCCTTATCCAGCTTTTTGTCATACTTTGTGAGACTGTCCCAGATATAATCCCAAAGAGATTTATTGTCGTTTGCCACTTCCTTATCCCGCTCTGGGGTATAGCCGATTCCTTCCAGAAATGATTGCAGAGCTTTGAAATACATATGGGAACTCTGAGAATGTGCCTGGGAAGATTTAGAGTTTGTTATGTCCTGACCTTCCGGAAGAGCTTCTACTTCCTTGGCAAGGTTTTCCAGTTTTTCAATTTCTGCCAGAGCCTGGCTGTCATCGGCAAAAAAGCGTTTCAGGCGGGCATACAGTTGTTTTCTAGGATCCAGCATGTCTTTGCACGCCCGCAGTTCAACAATTTCATCATGGGTCAGATTGCGCATTATTACACCTCCTGTATCTTATTTTCCGAACGAAATAGGGATATAAATATTATACACCTTTACGGATGATATTTCTCGAATTTATTTTTGAAATGAAAAAATTTTTAAAAACGGATAATTTAAAATCATAGTAAAATAAAGTATAGTGGTTATCATATACAGAAAAGGCACAGAGAAAATCACACTGGAGGGCATGTCAGAGGATGGAAGGTACGCTTATTATCGTACAGAGAACAATAAGCATCACCATGTGCCGAAGCGCTCATTGAAGGAAATTGTTATTGAGTAGTGTATTTGCAGAAAGCAGATCTTTGACTTTGAGATTATGTGAGTGGCAAAAGAAAAAAGGAAATGGAGTTAAAACATGAATTTAGATGATACATTGCAGGCGGTGCGGAAAATGGCACAGGAGAATCCTGAGATTCGCGAAAGACTTTTGAATACGGCGCAAAGCAACGATGCGGTCAAGGACTTTTGCAGTATCTGTACAGAACTTGGGTATCCGATTTATGAGATGGACCTTGTGCTGGCCGGAGAAGAATACTACGCTGCAATGCGTAGGAGTACGAATGGAGGAGGCGAAAATTCTCCATTATTAAGCGGATCGGATGACTATTACGAGTTGTTCATTTCGGAATTGCGGAAATGATTTATGCAGGAAGCTTATATATAAAAGTTCTATACAGGATTAAAAATAATATTTTCAATTTCTTGAATTGACGTGCGAATTTGTAAATGCTAATATTCTATCCAGGTGAGAAAACGAACGGGTAATATGTTTTCAGTGCCTATTATTATTGATTGAGTAGCCGGCAGTGCGGAGACATCCTTTATGATCGGAAAAGATTGTTTCGGATTTTCAGTAAATCGCCGGTCCTGATGAAAGGTCAGGAGGACTCAAATTTTATAAGTATTTGACGGTATCTTATAAGGCGTAAGCCGATAATCGAGTGCTCTCTGTTTACAGTGTGCCGGTGGATTAACTGTCAGTTGATGTTTTGTCCGAAAGAATAGGAACACACATCATCTTCTTGTGAAACGGTCAATAAGAGTGGGCATTGTGCAGTGTACTCGACAATATAGAATCTGGGGTACGGTGATAAAGAGTCATCGTACGCGAGGAGAGATTGACTGATGAAGCAGAACGGATGTGGTTCCGGGCTGCTTTTTTTGTATTCCCGAATTGACGGATGAAACAAAGAGATAATCATGCTGGAGGAATATGAATGGATCGAATCAATCAGCGTACAGCGCCGATTTATGAGGCACTGCTTGAATTACGAAAACGAAGGATCGTACCTTTTGATGTACCCGGGCATAAGCGTGGCCGTGGCAATCCGGAACTTTTGGAATTTCTGGGAGAAAAATGTCTGGGCGTCGATGTGAATTCTATGAAGATGCTTGACAATCTGGGCCATCCTGTTTCGGTTATTCGGGAAGCGGAAGAATTAACAGCAGATGCATTTGGTGCGGCACATGCTTTTTTAATGGTAAACGGAACGACTTCTGCGGTACAGGCGATGGTACTTGCGACAGTGCGTGAGGGTGATGAAATCCTTTTGCCTAGAAATGTTCATAAAAGTGTTGTCAATGCATTGGTGCTTTGCGGCGGCATTCCGGTTTATGTTCCGGTGCGTGTGAATCACCAGATCGGTATTGCAACAGGAATGGCTGTACATGATGTTGAAAAGGCGATTAAAGAGCATCCGAAGGCAGTCGGCATTATTGTTAACAATCCGACATATTATGGCATAGCATCCGACCTGAAGAGTATTGTAAAGCTGGCGCATGCCGCCGGCATGAAAGTGCTGGTCGATGAAGCACATGGTACGCATCTTTATTTTGGAGATCATCTTCCGATTTCCGGTATGGCGGCCGGTGCGGATCTGGCAGCGGTATCCATGCATAAGTCCGGTGGAAGTCTGACACAGAGTTCGATTCTTCTTTGCGGTCCGGGAGTGGATGCGGATTATGTCCGGCAGATTATTAATCTGACACAGACCACCAGTGCTTCGTATCTTCTTATGTCGAGCCTTGATATGTCTAGAAGAAATCTGGCTTTGCATGGCAGGGAGGCATTTGACAAAGTCAGTGAAATGGCTGAATATGCCCGCTCGGAAATCAATGAGTTGGGGGGCTATTATGCCTATGGCCGCGAACTGATCGACGGGGAGAGCGTTTTTGATTTTGATGTAACAAAGCTTTCTGTCTATACGCAGGGAATCGGCCTCACGGGTATTGAAGTTTACGATCTTCTTCGGGATGAGTATGATATTCAGATTGAATTTGGAGATATCGGAAATATTCTTGCTTATATTTCCATCGGAGACCGCATTCAGGATATCGAACGACTGGTCGGAGCATTGGAGGACATTATACGTCGTTTCGCAAAGGAGAAAAAGGATCTCTATTGTGGCGATTTTATTGCGCCAGAGCTTGTCATGACACCAAAGCAAGCGTTCTATGCGGATGGAGAACAGATTCCGCTTAAGGAGAGTGCCGGCCGAATTTCCGGCGAAATCCTGATGTGTTATCCGCCCGGAATTCCGATTCTTACGCCGGGTGAGCGCATTACGGAAGAAATTATTGAATACATTGAGTATGCCAGAGAAAAGGGATGCTCCCTTCAGGGAACGATGGATCCGGAATGCAAAGAAATTCGTGTTCTAAAAGATAAGGCATAAGAAAGAGGGAGGAACCCATGGATATCTGGTTTTCACAAATGGATACAGATAATGTAAAGACATCGATTCGGGTGGACCATCAGTTGTTCTCCAAGCAGAGTGAATATCAGCGCATCGATGTCTTTCAGTCCAATGAATTTGGAAAGATGATCGTCCTGGATGGAGAAATCGTATTCTCGGAAGCGGACGAATTTATATACAATGAAATGGTTGTGCATGTGCCGATGGCAGTGCACCCACATGTAAAAAATGTTCTCATTATCGGCGGTGGTGATGGCGGTGTGGCAAAGGTACTCACATCCTATCCGGAAATTGAGTCTATTGATGTGGTTGAGCCGGATGAAATGTTCATACAGGTTTCAAGGGAATTTTTCCCGGAGACTGCAAAAGGGTTTGATGATCCGCGCGTAAAAATCACCAACATGGACGGATTACGGTTTTTACGGCGATGCAGTGATCGCTATGATTTGATCATCAATGATTCCACAGATCCGTTTGGGCATACAGAGGGACTTTTTACAAAGGAGTTCTATGGAAACTGTTATCGTGCCTTGCATGAGGACGGTATCATGGTTTATCAGCATGGCTCTCCGTTTTATGATGAGGATGAAGCTGCTTTCCGGGCCATGCATCGAAAAGCCTATCAGAGTTTTCCAATCAGCAGAGTCTATCAGGCAAGTATCCCGACTTGTCCGGCCGGTATTTGGATGTTTGGCTTTGCATCCAAAAAATATCATCCGCTCAGGGATTTTGATCCGAAACGTTGGAATGAGCGCAAATTAACAACCTGGTATTACACAACACATTTACATAGAGGAGCATTCATGCTTCCGAAGTACGTTGAAGATATTCTTTCAGAGGAGGAAGGTAAAAAATGAGCAGATTAATGGTTATTGGCTGCGGTGGTGTAGCATCCGTTGCGATTCACAAGGTATGTCAGAATGACGGTGTGTTTGACGAATTGATGATTGCAAGCCGTACGAAGGCAAAATGCGATGCGCTTAAAGAAAAACTTGAGGGCACCACAAAGACAAAGATTACAACAGCACAGATTGATGCAGATGATACCAAGGCATTAACGGAGCTCATTGAGAGCTATCGTCCGGATGCGGTATTAAATGTAGCACTTCCGTATCAGGATCTGACGATTATGGATGCATGTCTGGCGGCCGGAGTGCATTATATTGATACGGCAAATTATGAGCCGGAAAATACAGATGATCCGGAGTGGCGCAAAATTTATGAAAAGCGTTGTAAGGAACTTGGATTTTCTGCGTACTTTGACTATTCATGGCAGTGGGCTTATGAGGAGAAATTCAAGGAGGCAGGACTTACAGCACTGCTCGGTACCGGATTTGACCCGGGTGTAACATCGGTTTTCGCTGCGTATGCAAAGAAGCATTACTTTGATGAGATTGAAACAATCGATATTCTTGATTGTAATGGCGGAGATCATGGATATGCATTTGCAACCAACTTTAATCCGGAAATTAACCTTCGAGAGGTATCTGCACCGGGTTCCTATATGGAAAACGGAAAGTGGGTGGAGATTCCGGCTATGAGTATTAAGCGCGAGTATGACTTTGAGGGTGTCGGTAAGAAGGATATGTATCTTCTTCACCATGAAGAAATCGAGGCGTTGGGCAGAAATATGCCGGAAGTTAAACGAATCCGTTTCTTTATGACATTTGGACAGAGCTATCTCGATCATATGCGTTGTCTGGAAGATGTTGGAATGCTGTCCACAACACCGATTCAGTACAATGGGCAGGAAATCGTACCGATCCAGTTCTTAAAGGCACTTCTTCCGGATCCGGCTTCTCTCGGCCCTAGAACCAAGGGTAAAACGAACATTGGCTGTATTTTTACAGGTATGAAGGATGGAAAAAAACGTTCTATCTATATTTATAATGTGTGTGATCATCAGGAATGCTACCGGGAAGTAGGCTCTCAGGCAATTTCATATACTACAGGTGTTCCGGCTATGATTGGTGCCATGATGGTGGTTTCCGGCCAGTGGAAGAAGCCGGGTGTCTTTACGACAGATGAGTTTGATCCGGATCCATATATGGAAGCACTTAACAAGTGGGGACTTCCATGGAAAGTGGTGGAAAATCCGGTTCTTGTAGATTAAATCAGATATTTTGAAAGAGACATACGTGCTTCTGCGTATATGGAACGGCGGATGTCTCTTTCTTATTTCATAAGTCTGCTGAATGTGAGCGAAGCAGAGTACTGCATCATGTGAAAGGATAATGTTTATGAAGCTCAATGAAGTTCCAACACCGGCTTATGTGGTTGATGAGGCTGCATTGGAAAAGAATCTGAAAATTTTAAAGGAGGTTCGCAATCAGGCTGGATGCAGGATTCTGCTGGCACAGAAGGCATTCTCTATGTTCGCAGAGTACCCGCGGATTGCAGGATATCTCGATGGATGTACTGCCAGTGGGCTCTATGAGGCAAGGCTCGGCTGGGAGGAAATGGGAAAAGAGAACCATGTCTTCTGTCCGGCGTATCGTCCGGAAGATATAGAAGAAATTGCTTCCATCACGGATCATGTTATTTTCAATTCAATAACTCAATTAAAACGGTATGCCGGTATCGTTCGTAAAGTACATAAAGAACGCGGAATAATGCATGGAATCGGACTCAGAATTAATCCGGAGTGTTCAACACAGGATCATGCCATTTATGATCCTTGCGCGCCGGGCTCCAGACTGGGCGTGACACTGGACGCATTTATGCGTGCAGTAAAGGAAGATGAGACACTCCCGGAGTATATTGATGGTTTTCATTTTCATACACTTTGTGAGCAGAATAGTGATGCACTGGCCCGTACACTCAAGGCAGTAGAGGAAAAGTTCGGAGTGTATCTTCAAAGTGACCGGATTCATTGGTTGAATATGGGAGG
>AUXO014672992.1_pt1 | contig 10384 bp, 11 predicted proteins | sample 768731 | NCBI WGS metagenome assembly AUXO01 (sample SAMN02715735, study PRJNA202380) | gut metagenome | biome: sheep rumen | host: Ovis aries | place: New Zealand: Palmerston North | reverse complement strand
ATACAAAAGATGAAGATGGAAAGGAAGTGTATTAAACTATGAATAATCAATATGCTGAAGCACTAACAGAAGTTGATATGATATTGAGAGTAATGCCTAAAGACATTACAGAAAGAATTCCATTATCATTTTATAACTTCATTTCTAACAATAAATCCAATACATTTCAGACTCATGCTATAGATGATATATTTATACAAGAAGATAAATTAAAAAATGAAACTAAGGATATTTTATCACTGATATATACTGCTTATTTATGCGATGAAGCCAAAAGAAATGAATTAAAGCAACGAGATTATATTGAATTGCAACAATATAATACAGAATTAAATAATAAATATAGTATAGAAAACTTATTTAAAAAAGAAAAAGACCATTTAGATAATAATATAAATGCAAATATTGAAGAAACAAGCATAATTATTATAGATAATGAAAAATGGTATATAAAACTATTTAACAAAATAAAGAAATTATTTAGCAAAAATTAATGACATAATAAAAAAATGTGATATATTTTAATAAATTGATTGATTTCTATATCAATCGTTAATGAGAGAAAGAGTTGTAAATATCCACGACACCTGCTCCAATAGTTTTAAGATAAAAATCTCGAGTTACAGGTTCTCATATAAAAATATCTGGATTTACTCATGAAGGTGATGATGGAGAAATTGATTTTTAATATTTATTATAAAAAAGGGGCTGCATAAGCAGTCCCTTAAGTTTTGTTTTTACAAATAAAATTAAAAAACATATTATGTATATATAAAATCTTGAAATTCTATGAAGTTAATGATATAATAGCGATTGCGTATGTTTGAAGGTAGTTATTATTGGAAAACATACATTTTTTTAGAATTGTTAAAATTTTGAAAGGTAATAAAATGAGAACTCCAGATATTTCAATTATCGTGCCAATATATAATTCAGAAAACTATTTAGCTCAAACAATTGAATCAATTTTGAATCAAAGTATAGACAATATAGAAATACTTCTTGTTAATGATGGCTCAACTGATAGTTCCTTGGAAATATGCAATAAATATGCCAACAAGGATAATAGAATTAGAGTATTTGATAAAGAAAATGCAGGCCAAGGCGAAGCCAGAAATTATGGTATGAAGTATGCAAAAGGCAGATATTATATGTTTATTGATGCTGATGATTTGTATGAAAAGGATTCATGTGAATCTATGCTAAGAGAAATAGAGAAGTATAAGGCAGATTTTGTAACAGGAAATTACCAAATAATAGATAATAATGGTGTAAAGTGGTCAACACCAGCTTTTGACGTGGAGAAATACCAAGAAATGATTCTAGACCCATATGATCATGAAAAGTCATTTTGGGTTATGAATAATACGGTTTGGAACAAAATTTACAGAGCTGAATTTTTAAAAAAGAATAATATTACTTTTAAAGTTCCAACGCCTACCGAAGATGTTTACTTCGCTTTAATGTGTTATATAAAAGCTCAAAAAAGTGTCTATCTTCCTAAAGTTATTTATTTATACAGAAATACCCCAAATTCTACATCTAAAAATTGTTCTATGAAATATTTCAAGAAATATAATTGTTCTTCAAAGGCACTTTATGAAGGAATGAAGGAAGCTGATGGAGTGGGATTTTATAGATATGTTCATGCAAAACTTAATGCATATATTCTTTGTCAAATAATTGATTCTGACAAAGTTACTAATAAAGATAAGAAACAATTAGTAAAAGATTTTAAATGGTATTTTGAATTATCAACAGAACTTAAAGCAGATGCTATTCATGATTCACTTAAAGACTTATATAGCTATATAATTAATGAAAAATATGAAAAGGCCATTAAGGAAATGATAAGATTAAAGGAATATAGAGAGAGTATTCCTATAGAAAAAAGAAAGAGAATGTCATATCCAACTCTTGCAGATTATAAAAAGATGGAAAAATATGATGAAGAATTTAAAAAAGGAGCTTAGATAATGTTTTCATGTAGATATAGTAAAAGATTTCAAAATCAAATTTTTACAAAATATAATCTCATATTTCCAGAAGAAGATTATTTTAAGGTAGATGACAATTTTTTTTGTGTAACTGATGGCGTAACTAGAGATTTAGTTGGTGGTGAAGTAAGACCTTATCCGCAAACTAAGGAAGAAGCTCAATATATTGCAGAGCATTATCCAAATCCAAGTGGAGCATACCAATCTTCTGTTATAATAGCAGAAAATTTTATAAAGTATCTAAAAGAATATGGCGAATCTATTTCAGAAGAAGTTATTTTTGAATGTATAAAAAAAGCCAATAAAGATGTTTGGGAAATTAATAAAGACAGAGATATTGATTATATAGGGGAAGATTTGTATTGCTCTGAGGCTGTAGGTGGCGTTATTACAAATGAGTTACTATATTGCTTTGGCATAGGAGATTGCTTTATTAAAGCTTTTGATGAAAATTATAATGAGATTTTCTCTACAATCAATGATCATTTATATATGGAGGAGTATGAAGAAGAGTTTTTAAAAAAGGGTATGTATTCATGGATGGATCCAAGAGGAAGAGTACTAATAAGAGCAGCTTTGAGAAATAATTCTATTATCTCTTATAATGGAAAAAAAGCAGGATATGGAGCGTTAACAGGTGAAGATAGAGCAATGGATTTTGTAAATACTTATAAAATTCCATTAGATAATGTGAAATATATTTGTGCTTTTTCTGATGGATGTTTGCCATATTTTGAAAATAAAGAGGTTAGCCAAAAAACTATTATAGATCCAGATAGTATAAAAGTTGGTGGTAGTGAAAGAACACTAGTTATATATGAAATATTATAAAAGGAGATTTTGCGATTGAAAAAAATTGGTATTTGTACATTAAATGAAGCTTGTAATATGGGAGCAATACTACAAGCTTTTGCTTTACAAGAAACATTAAAAAAAATGGGTTATCAACCAGAGTTTTTGAAATTAAGGAATTGTGTAATACATGATGAAGGTCGAATTACAGAAGAGTTTTTGGATATGAGAAAACATTTAAATATTAGTTCAAAGTATTATAACCCTAATGAGGATAAATATGATGCAATCGTTATTGGAAGTGATGAAATTTGGAATGTATTAGAACCTTCTTTTGAGCATATTGATGAATTTTTAGGATATAATTTGAATGCACCTAAAATTATTGCATATGCTCCAGGTGCAAATAAAACAGATGGTGAAGCATTTATCAATTACTATAAAGGAAAACGTGATTTAAGTAGTTTTACTCATTTGTCTGCTAGAGATTCACATGCATTAGATATAATAAAAAAAGTTGCAAGAGTGGATGCTCCAATTTTATTAGATCCAACTTTTTTAGTTGATTCATATGAACCATATATAGAAGAGTGCAATGAAAAGGATTTTATTCTAATATATGGTTGGTGTTTTACTGATGATGAGAAACAAGCAATAAGAGAGTTTGCTGACTCTAAAGGACTAAAACTATATTCAGTGGGATATGAATATAATTCAGATTGGTGTGATAAATTTATAGGAGCAAATGTTTTTAAGTTTATTAGTTATATGAAAAAAGCTCAATATGCTGTAACATCTGAGACTTTCCATGGTACTATTTTTTCAGTAATATTTAATAAACAATTTGTAACAACTACTCATGGGAGATTTAAAACTAGAGAATTAGTAGAAAGATTAGGATTGAAAGATAGGGATTGTAGTTCTGCAAAAGAAATTAATGAAAAATTGAATGAATATCTAGACTATACGAATGTTAATAAATGGATAGAGTTAGAAAAAAATAAATCCATTAATTATTTAAAAAATGCTATAGAAGGTTAGTATTCTTATTAAAGGGAGTATGAATGGATGAAAGCTGTTTATACAGAAAAGAATATGTGTAGCGGTTGTGGAGCTTGTAAAGATATATGCCCATTTGGCGCTATTGACATGGAATTAGATAAAGAGGGATTCTATTATCCTAGAATTAATCAAGATAAATGTACAAATTGCGGCCTTTGTACTAGAAGTTGTCCATTTAAAAGGGAAAATATAAATCATGAAAAAGAACCCAAAAGAATTGTTGGTGTTAAAGTTAAAGATTTGAATGAGAGAAAAACCAGCAGATCTGGGGGAATATTTGCAGCTATGGCCGATTATTGTTTGAGTCAAAATGGTATTATATATGGATGCGTTTTAGATAAAGAACTAAAAGTCTATCATACCAGCGCAGAATCTAAGGAAGAAGCTAATCGTTTCAAGGGATCAAAGTATGTAAAAAGTGATTTGAGAGATACATATAGCAGAATTAAAGCAGATTTAGAAGCTGGAAAAAAAGTTTTGTTTTCTGGAACTGGTTGTGAAGTTGCTGGTCTTCTTGCAACACTAAAAAATGTGGATACATCTAATTTGTATACGTGTGATATCATTTGTCATGGCGTTCCAAGTCCAATGATTTATAGAGAATTTGTTGATTTTATGGAAAAAGAACATAATAGCAAAATTACACATATGGATTTTAGAGATAAAAGTTATGGTTGGAGTTCACATTTGGAAACTTTAACTTTTGTAAATAAGAAAATAACCACTAATTATTATACAGAATTGTTTTATTCGCATTATATTTTGAGACCATCATGCTATAATTGTCAATTTAGTAATATGGATAGAATTGGTGATATTACTATTGCTGATTTTTGGGGAATAAAAGAAGAGAATGAGTCTTTTTATGATGAAGATGGCGTATCATTAGCTTTAATTAATACTGAAAAAGGTGAAGATTTATTTTCAAATATTGCAGATGATATAGATTTTATAGATGTTAATACAAAAAGCTATATGCAACACAATCTAAAAAAACCATCTATCAAGCCATCAAATAGGGACGAGTTTTGGAAGGACTATGAAGAACAAGCATTTGAGTATATTATGAAAAAATATGCAAAATATGAAGAGGGGGATTAGTTAATGATACCTAAAGTGGTTCATTATATTTGGCTTGGAGGAAAGCCTAAAGATAAATTAACTGAGATTTGTTTGCTTACTTTTAAAGATAAAATGCCAGATTATGAATTTATCGAATGGAATGAGACCAACTTGGATTTAGATAAAATAGCTAGTGAAAATAAGTTCTTTGCAGAGTGTAAAAAAAGAAATTTATATGCTTTTATGGCAGATTATTTGAGAATAAAAATTCTTTATGAGCAAGGTGGAATATATATTGATACTGATGTTCAAGCAATAAAATCATTAGATCCACTATTAAATAGAAGTCTTATTTTGGGTTATGAAGAATGTACAATAGATGTTGTACATAAGCAAATAGGCACTGGTTTTATGGCTTGTGAAAAAGGAAATTGGTTTATTAAAAAAGTTTATGATTATTATAATAATGAGATTATGAACACAAAAGATTTTATCATTCCAGTTATTATAACAAAAATATTTAATGCACTATCTCCAGAAGAACAAAAAAAAGTTGATGTTTTACCTATGGATTATTTCTCACCATATGATTCAGGTGGAGGAAAAAAGTTTAGTAGTGATTTAATTACTAATAATACATATGTAATACATTGGTTTTCATATTCTTGGGGAAAATATAAGAATAGAGAATGGGTTCAAGTAAAGCATATAAAAAATCCCATAAAAAGGCAATTAACTAAGATTAAAAATAGATACGAGTTTTATAAAGAAACGCAAACTGTAAAAAAGAATAAGAAAAAGAATTAAAAGTACCAAGCCTGGTGCTTTTTTGTTTTTCTATGCTATTGAATAAAAAATAATAATATGTTAAAAATGAAGATGGAAATAATAAAAAATGGAGTCTTACAAATGTTAGGTAAAAATGGAAAAGATATAGTAACTGAGGTAATTGAGGATGCAAAAAATCAATCAGCTCAAGCTGAGGCCAATGCGACAGTATTTGGAAAAATATTTAATGTTTATGCTAGACATTGTATTATTATTAGATATGATTATAGGCTAGTAGCTACAGAGGTTTTGGTTTCACTTGCAGTGCTTTTATTATGTATTGTTGTTTATCTGGTTGCTGATATTGAGGTAAAGGCAGATCCAACTGTTGCGGTAAAATCAGCTTTTTTAACAACTCAAGTAATTGCCTTAAGTGTAACAGCTCTAATTGCAATTGTGTATAATTTGATTGTGAAAACAAAAGAAGTGTTGATAGTAATGTTAAAGTTGTTGGTAGCCATATCAATTATTGTATTAGCTTCTTCTTTTTTTTATAAATTAAAAATGGATAAAACTTATGATAAGAACTATTATCATTCTTATTACAAGACTGAAGCATATAAAGAATATGGTAATGGTGAAGAAAAAAAGGTAGGAATAACAATTGCTGGAATTAAGTCTACAACTGTTGAAGATGATTATGTCCAAAGATGTATGAATTTATATGGTAAGTTTACTGTAAAGACTATTATTTTATTTGTGACATATGCAATTGAGATTGGTGTATTAATATGTTTGATTGTATCGTTAAGTAAAAAAGAAAAGATGAAAGATGATATCGAAAAAGACGATAAAATATTATTCGATGATGAAATAAATTGCAGATATTAGAGCTTTAAGAAACTATTATTTAATTAATAGTTTCTTTTTTATATGAATTATAGGCCTAAAAAGGACCGTCCCCTTTTTATATAATTTATAAATTAAGTCTTGAATGTCTAATAAAAATGTTATATATTATGAATGGATTTTTTGAAACGAAGGAAGTAAAAATTATGAGAGTAAAAGTTAGATCCATAAAGAGAATTTGTATTGTTTTAGGTATAATTTCTCTTTTTTTGTGCGCATTTGTTTTTATTAAGAATTCTATCGCTAAAAGTAAAGCTATTGATTTTATAAACGAGACAATATATTATAAAGTGAATGTTAAAGGAGATTTAACAGAAGAACAAAAACAAGATGTTGAAGCAAGTCTTAAAAAAATAAGTAAAATTGATAAGTATGAAAAATCTGATAATTCTTTTAATGTGTATGTCAAAATTAACAATATTAGTGATATCAATGAGGATTATTTTATTTCACTTCAAAATATATTGAGTAAAATAGAAAATGTTGAAAATGTTGAAACTAATTTTGATAAAGTTTTAAAATATTATGGAATATATGGTTATAAGGATTTTATTAAAGAATATAAAAAATAATAATTTATTAGGAGGGGAATATGGAACCAGTAATTTTAAATCATCCATTAATCAAACACAAATTAACAATTATGCGTGATAAGACAACAGGAACAAAGGAATTTAGAGAATTAATTAGCGAAGTATCAATGATGCTTTTATATGAATCATTAAAAGATGTTAAGCTAGTTGAAAAAGAAATTGAAACACCATTAAAGAAAATGACTGGATATGTAATTGATGAAAACAAAATGGCATTTATTCCAATATTAAGAGCAGGAACAGGAATGTTAGATGGACTTGTAAAAGTTATTCCAAATGCCAAAATCGGTCACATAGGTCTATATAGAGATGAAGAAACATTAAAACCAATTAAATATTATTATAAGGTACCTAAGGATATTTCAAAAAGAATTATTTATGTTTTAGATCCAATGCTTGCAACAGGTGGTTCTGCAATAGATGCAATAGATTTAATTAAAGAAGATGCAAAAAATAAAGATTTAAAGATTAAATTCTTATGTATTATAGCTGCTCCAGAGGGAATAAAGGCATTACAAGAAAAACATCCGGATGTTGAAATTTATGCGGCAGCAGTAGATGAAAAATTAAATAGTCATGGATATATTTTACCAGGTTTAGGTGATGCTGGAGATAGAATATTTGGAACAAAATAGTTGTATATTACTTGTATAAACAAGTTTATATAAAATTTTTTAGGAGGATGTTCAAATGGAACAAAAAAAGATGCTTTATGACATTAATGAAAAGCCACCAATTCCACAATGGATAATTTTGGCTTTCCAACATGTATTTGCTATGTTTGGTGCAACAATTTTGGTGCCAATATTAGTAAATAGTCAAGCAGGAGAAACTGTTCTTACTATACCAGTAGCATTAGTAAGTTCAGGAATTGGTACATTAATCTATATTTTATGTACTAGAGGAAAATCACCAGTTTATCTAGGAAGTTCTTTTGCATTTATCGCACCTTTGGTAGCAGCATATGCAAAAGGTGGAATCTCTGGAGCAATGACTGGAATAATGGCAGTAGGTCTTATCTATATAATTTTCTCTATTCTTATTAGGATTATTGGAAAATCATGGATAGATAAATTATTACCACCATTAGTTATTGGACCAATGATTATGATTATTGGTTTAGGATTAGCACCATCTGCAGTTTCACAAATTGGACTAAATACAGAAACAATTGAATGGAAAAATATAGTGGTAGCATTAGTTACTTTTTTAACTACAGTACTTGTTATGGTAAGGGGAAAAGGATTCTTAAAAATAATTCCATTCTTGGTAGGTATTGTAACAGGTTATATCGTATCAATAATATTAGGAATGGTTGATTTTAAACCAGTTCAAGAAGCTGCATTCTTTAGTTTACCACAATTTATAATTCCTATTAAACATTATGCACTTAACTTTTCAGTATTATTAACAATTGCTCCAATTGCATTAGTTACAATGGCTGAGCATATAGGAGATCATACAGCTTTAGGAGCAATTATAGGAAAAGATTTATTAAAAGAGCCAGGATTGGATAGAACTTTATTAGGAGATGGTCTTGCTACATTTATAGCAGGTGTACTTGGTGGTCCTGCAAATACAACTTATGGTGAGAACACATCTGTTGTTGGGTTGACAAAAGTAGCTTCTGTTTGGGTTATCGGCTTAGCAGCAATCTTAGCAATTTGCTTAGGTTTCCTTGGAAAATTCACAGCATTAGTTTCAACAATTCCTAATCCAGTTTTAGGAGGAGTATCATTAATATTATATGGATTTATTGCTGTTAATGGATTAAAAGTATTAATTCAAAATCAAACAGACTTCTCTAATCCAAAAAATGTTGTTGTTGCATCAACAATGCTTGTATTGGGATTGGGAGGAGCTGCTATTGCAATAAATAGTGGGGACTTATCAGTTACAATTTCTGGAATGAGTTTAGCTGCTGTTGTAGGTATCATATTAAACTTGATTCTTCCAGAAGATAAGGAAGCTAAAGCTGAGGCTGAAGCTGTTGCAGATGAAAAATATATTCAAAAAGCAGAATTACCTAAAATTAAAAACAGTATAAAATCTGAAATTAAGAACGAATTAAAAACTGAAATAAAAAATGAACTAAAAAATGAGTTGAAAAAAGATAATAAATCTGATTCTACAAAAACTGAAAAAACAGCAAATTCAAAACAAAGTAAATCAAAAACAGATACTAAAAAGAAATAAAAAAAATCCTATCAATCGGTTATGATTGGTAGGATTTTTTTACGCATAATAATTATCTTTTATTTGGAACTCTTGCGATAATTTTGTTAGCAAATTCATTAAAGTTTTGAGATTGAAGAATTACATTTCCAGGTCCAGTAAGTTTTGTTAGGAATAATCCTTCACCACCTAAGAAAATATTTCCTAAGCCTTTTACTGTTTCGATTTCGTATTTTACTGATGGATCAAATCCAACTACACTTCCAGTATCAACTTTTAATACTTCTCCAGGTTGTAAAGTTTTTTGAATAACATCGCCGTCAACTTCGATAAACAACATTCCATTACCAGTAGCTTTTTGTAAAATAAGACCCTCACCACCAAATAGTGCTGCACTTAATTTTTTTGTGAATTCTACTTTTGTAGTAACTGCATCTTCGGCACACAAGAATGCGCCTTTTTGAAGAATAATTCCACTTGGCATTTGACTTAAGTTAATAGGCATGACAGCACCTGGTACAGTAGATGCAAAAGCAATTAAAGAATTATCAGTACGTGCTGTATAGTTTGCCATAAAAATAGATTCTCCAGAGAAAGCTCTTCCAATACCTTTCATTAAGCCACCACGTGTATTAGTTTTCATTTCGATACCTTCGCTTTGGTATGCCATTCCGCCAGATTGTGTATAAACAGTTTCGCCTGCATCTAATATCATTTCAACTACAGGGACTGTTTGACCAACGATTTTGTACTTCATAGTAATTCCTCCTATAAATTAATATATAGCAATTGTATAATAAAATTCCCAATAATCCAATAAAAACAAAGAAAAAATAAAAAAATATTTGGTTTTAAATCCTTTAAAAAAGCAAATAAATATGATAAAATAATTGTTGCTTTGGTAAAAAGCTTTAAATGGGTTATAGATTCCCAAAAATCTAAATATTTTTGAAGTGGAAATAGAAAAATGAAAATTGGAATTGTTGGACTTCCTAATGTTGGAAAAAGTACATTATTTAATAGTAT
>AUXO011718622.1_pt1 | contig 10384 bp, 9 predicted proteins | sample 768731 | NCBI WGS metagenome assembly AUXO01 (sample SAMN02715735, study PRJNA202380) | gut metagenome | biome: sheep rumen | host: Ovis aries | place: New Zealand: Palmerston North | reverse complement strand
TCCAGACCGCCCGCTATGAAAGGCTTACTCGCTGACTGAGCGGCTCTGTAGACTGCATTTGAAACATTCTCTCCGACCGCATAAATGACTTCCACGCCCTGCTTGTACAACACCAGCGCATCTGTCATACGAAGCGGTGACAGTTCATCGTTCTCCGCATATACGGCGAACACCTTAACCTCTCCGGAACCCAGATTCAATTCGGACGCAGCCTTTTCTGCCCCCTGGACATAACCGCTCAGATATCGTTTATTGGTATCGTTCTGACCGCCCGCTATGAACCCGATTTTTCTGTATCCGTTGCGGACAGCACCGTATCCGGCAATAAAACCTTCATCCTGTGTAGCTATCGCGATGGATGTCGTATTCTCACGGAAGCTTGCCTCATCGTCCTCGTCCTTTCGCGGAAGTCCGTCAACCAGGATATACCTTGTTTTGCGATGAGATCTCTGCGCGCGGAATATTGCGCTCTCCATATCGATGCCGCATGCAAACACGACTTCCGTGCCGTCATCGGCAGCTGCGTCGAACTGCTCATCCACTCCTTTGTCCGTATCTTCCTCTGCCGTATAATACTTGTAAAGATACTCGCTTCCCGAAGCCTCCTGAATGGATGCCCACACTTCTGCATTAAGGCTTTCTGTTCCGATACCTTCTGTGTTTGTTACCAATCCGTATCTCGGAGCGTCCTCTTTTTTACCGCATGCTCCCAATGTAAGAGTCATGACAGCTACGAGTACGAGAGATACCATTTTCTTTTTCATTGCGCTAACGCCCCTTTCAAGATCCGAATACTATCTTGCAAACCTGTTCGGCGGTCATATTCTGCATTCCGTCGGGATCCCTCAGAATACCGCTTCCGTCTGTCTTCCATGTTGCCTTACCCACATATGCAAGATAGCCACGGCCATTCTGATGAATATGGAACGGCCAGTTAGGCGATACCTTTTTCATATATTTCGTAGCAAGTTCGATTGCAATACCGTCTGTTCCGCTGAGCTGGCAGCCTTCCGGCGTGGAGTGCATGATCAGAACGGAACCGTCTGTACATGTTCCCATGCAGATCCAGACATGGCCGCTTCTGCTTACGACGTCACCGGGCTTGAATGTGTTGCCCGCATCATAGCACCAGCCTCTGCTGATATAGTACGCTGCCGTGCCTGATGAAGACGCGACGATATCTTCTACATTGTTCCTGTCATAAATCGTGTTGTAAACTGCCCATGCGGTAAAGCCGGAGCAGTCAAGTCCCATGCCGTAGTTGAACTTGTACTGTGTATAATCGTAACCGGCAAAACCGTGGTTATTGTAGAATGTTGTCCAGGTCGGCAGCATGCCGATCTTCGATGAGTCGGCTTCGACGGAGTTGCCCATGCCTCCCCAGCCGCCGCCCCAGATATACAGGACCTTGCCTGCCGGTGCGACTGCGTTCGTCAGAAGTGCTCGAATCGTTCTTCCGCCCGTTGCTGTCTTAAAATCAGTCTTATTGCTGATACCCTCAGAATTTATCGTATAGCCACTGACGGTGGTACTCCTTGCCATGGCGCCTGTGCTTCTGAAGTAGTAATAATATTCACCGATCTTACGCCAGCCGGTCACTCGCTTACCATTGACATAGAAGAAGCGAATTCCTGACGGAACCGTTATCCAGCCGGTGTATGTATAGGTGGTCTTTTTGAACATGAATTTCTGTGCTGCGGTGTAATTCTTGCTGTAAAGCCATGCATTTGCACCGGTAGTGAGTTTTCCTCCGGAGATATCCAATACAAGGTTTTGATTCGCAGCAGAAGTAATAACAAAACTTCCGTCCTTGTCTCCTGATCTTCTGAATACCCACTTCTGTGCTTTCGTGCCGTTTGAAGTATACTGATGAATATTCGTGCCGGAAGCGAAATTTGCTCCTGAAACATCGAGAACCTTGCCGGACTTGAGATTCATGATCGTGTAGGTTTCGTCACTGTTCTTGATCAGACGCCACTTGCCGGCATTGCTTACGGATTTATTGCTGAGGTGTGCGTTCGCTGAATTTGTGAGCGCTCCTCCCTTTACACCGATGACTTTTTCCAGATTTGCGGACGGGCTGATGTAGAAGAATCCGCACGCCGGCTTATAAAGAGCGTTCTTGACGTAGACTGTCGTCTTCGTAACCGTCCAGTACTGACCTGCTCCGGCCGAGAACGTAACGTCTGCAACATTGGTCCCGGATGTCTTTCCGTTGGATGCCGTGCCGATTACTGCGTGATTCCCATTGGACGGTCTGAAAACAAGACGGTCATTGGTCGGATCCTTCAGAATGTACCAGCTCTGGCTCTTGTCGGAGCTGTTCCCTTTCTTCTGAACAAGATTACTTGCTCCTCCGGTGCCGCTGGCTGAACACAGATACATGCCCGAGTTGGCATTTCTTATCTTATAGAGATTATTACTCTGCGGAATGATCTGGAATGCCTGTGCATAAGTGCCGTTAGATTTATAAATCTGAATGTTCGCGCCGGTTGCTGTGCTCGCAGCCGCCACATCGAGAACCATGGACGTAGCACTTGCGAGATGGATCGTATAATACCCGCTCGCAATATTTGCATGTACGAGACGCTCCTCCGCCAGTATCTTTCCGGTGGCAGGAACGAGTTTCCACATCTGCCTCTTGGTTGTGACCGGCTTATGCAGATGGATGTTCGTACCGACTGCAGACTTTCCGGCGTAACAATCGAACTGCAGATTGCAGTAGGAGGACTGAATCGTTACATATCCGCTCGTCGTTGCATCCTTGATGATCCACTTCTGCGAAGCCTCGTCCGCGGTCGTGTGCTGCTGGATATTGGTCCCGATTTCTGTACCGGCATCTTTTGCCTGAAGCGCTTTCTTAGAATTATAATTGATAAAAGTGTAGACCCCATCACCTGCTTTCTTAATATAGAAAGCCTGTGCGAAACCGCCGTTCTTCGTCACGAGTTCAGCGTTCGCATCCTCTGTTCTGACACTTCCTGCAATACCGATGCACACCTTTTCATCGAGCGCTGACTGAATAACGTATATTCCTTCCTCGATGTCATTGCGGGCATTGGCCAGAAGATTCTCTTCCGGTTTGCTCTCGTCTGTGAGGGAACTGTCTGTAAGGCTGCTGTCTGTAAGAGAGCTGTCTGTGAGAGAACTGTCGGCAAGAGAACTGTCAACTGCAGAACCGTCTGCAAGACCTGTTTCCTCTACAGGCTGTTCATCTGTTATATTTTCAGACGTGTGCTCTGTATTTTCTATCACTGCATCATCCGGTAAGCCCACAGAAGAGTCTGTACTCTCTGCATCCTCCACGGAATATTGCTCTCCGGTCATCTGTTCGGCATCAGGGACGGATATGACATCTTCTGCCGTCTCTGAAGAACTGTCTCCTTCTAATGCGCCGGCACCGACTGCCTCAACATCCTGATAAGCGGCCTGAAGGCCGTTTTCCGGGTTTAAAGCCATGACCTGAAGCGCACTTCCCGAAATCATCAGAGTGAACGTGAGCAGCATGCAGAGCATTTTTTTCAAATTTCTGTTTCTGTACATCAAATAGACTCCTTTGTATTTTCTCTTATATTCGGCTATCGTTTCTATAATACAACAGTGTTTTTTTCATCGCAAGCCGCAAAAAAGGAGGTGAGGCGCATTTAGCGCCTTTCACCCCCCGTTTTTTACATATTTTATGAAATTTTAATTTCTTTTGCTTCCTCTGCTGTTTGCAAAAAGCCTGATGATGTAGAGCATCATATTCACGAAATCGAGGTACAGCTGAAGTGCCGAGAAGACGGACGCCTTCTCAAGCATTGTACTGTCTCCGATCGTCGCATAGTAGTTATAATTGTCTTTTATCTTGGATGTGTCATATGCCGTATAGCCCATGAAGAGCGCGATGCCGGCATAGCACAGCAGCGTATTGATCAGTCCGAAGTTCATGAAGAAACTGAGGACTCCGAAGAGGAGCATTACAATCAGTCCTCCGAAGAGAATAGGTCTCAGCGTATCAAGCTGCAGGTTAAAGATAAGGCTTGCGGCCGCCATTCCTCCGAACATCAGAGCAGTTGCGCCGAACGCCATGATAAGTATCGGAACATCAAAAGCAACAAAGTAAATTGAAAATGAAAGTCCGTTCAAAGCAGCATATACGAGGAACAAGGCCCTGGCTGCCCCGACCGAAAGGCTCCGTACACGCGCCGAGAGAATCCCGACCAGGATGAGCTGCGCTATTAACGCAACAATGATCGCAACCGTTCCCACACCGCTGAGCAGAGCGTATACTCCTCCGGATAAGACAAGTCCGAGCGAAACAACAAATGTCACAAGCAGGCCGGCGAACATCCACAAGAATGTCCTTGCAATGTATGTATTCAGGCTGACTGCAGGCGCTGCCGCCCCCTCTCTGTAATATGTACTCTGTGCGCTGCCGCCCAGATCATAGTTCGAAAAACTGTTCTGATCGAACTCATTGCCATTATAGCTGCTGCCGCTGTAGCTTCCGCTATTATCATAATTATTAAATTCATTAAAATCTGCCATCGAAGTACCTCCTTTAAGAAATACATATTTTTGAAATCCGGGACCGTCCGCTTTATTCTGCATGTCTGACAGAAAAAGTGAATCCGCGACATTTCCTTCCAAAAATATATACGAAAATCCATAGCCGAAGGCTGACTATCAGAAAAAATAACAGAGATTTCTGTTATAGATATAGTATCACATAAAGTGTTACAGTCAATGAAATTTGTGTGAAATATGAAGTGATTCCGACCGTCGCAATAATTCTGCGCCGGAGATTGAAATTAATCCTTGTTTATGCCTTTAAAACATGGTATAAATAATAAGGCATTCTCGCTTTAAAGTGTTGAAGTGCATATTCTATTAAAAAAAGGGAGAAAATATATGGAAAAAATGGATATGATGTTCTATCGGAAGCTTCCGACCCCAAAAGAGGTAAAGGAGCAGTATCCGGTAGGGGAAGCCATTGAGAAACTCAAAGCGGAAAGAGATACGATCATCCGCAATATAATGGAAGGAAAAGACAACCGCTGTCTGCTCGTGATCGGCCCCTGCTCTGCGGACCATGAGGATCCGGTCCTCGATTACATTTCACGACTTCGCACAGTTCAGGACAAAGTAGCGGATAAGATCATCATCGTTCCGAGAATCTATACCAATAAACCGCGCACAGTAGGGACCGGATACAAGGGAATGCTCCATCAACCGGATCCCGACAAGCCCGCTGATATGCTCGAAGGCATCCTTGCCATTCGCAGGCTCCACAAGCGCGCAGCAGATGAGTCCGGATTTACCTGTGCGGATGAAATGCTGTATCCGGAAAACCATCGTTATCTCTCGGATCTCTTATCCTACGTGGCAGTCGGTGCCCGTTCTTCGGAAGATCAGCAGCACAGACTGACGGCGGCAGGCATAGGTATTCCGGCAGGAATGAAAAATCCGACGAGCGGTGACCTCTCCATTATGATGAACTCGATCATCGCTGCACAGAGCTGCCACACATTCCTCTACAGAGGCTGGGAAGTCAAGAGTCCCGGAAATCCGTTGGCACACGCAATTCTGCGCGGCTACGTCGATAAGTTCGGAAATAATCATCCGAATTACCATTTTGAAGATCTCGAGCAGGTATCAAGGCTCTATGCCGAGAAAGGGTTGAAGAACCCGGCTGTCATCGTTGACACGAATCACTCCAATTCAGGCAAGCACTATGAGGAGCAGGTCCGCATTGCCAAAGATGTCATGCACAGCCGAAAGATTTCATCGGATATTCGGTCACTGGTAAAAGGCTTCATGATCGAGAGCTATATTGAAGACGGCCGCCAGAATGAACATGAGCATGTCTACGGAAAATCCATTACAGATCCCTGTCTGGGATGGGAAAAATCCGAGCGCCTGATTTATGATCTGGCGGAGGAATGGGTCTGACTCTGCATCGGATTATCAGTCAATCTGCATCAACGTTCTGAGTTCCATGAGCGCTTTATTATGCACAAGCTTGCAATTGCTGTAAGACATGCCGAGCTTCGTAGCGCACTCTTTCAGAGTCAGTCCGCTGTAATAATGAAGGATGATCAGGTCGCGCTCGCGCTGTGGCAGCTGCTCAAGGGCATCGGCCAGTTCCTCAAGCGCCTCCTGATTCAGGAGATCATCCGCCACATTATCTTCTGAGATCGCGGAATCTTCCTGAACCTCCTCATGGATCTTGCGGGCGCGGAAATAGTCGATGACAGTATTGCGCGCGATGGTATAGACCCATGTCGAAACAGAGGCTTTCGTCTGATCAAAGGTTTCAAATTTCTGGTATACCTTAATAAAAACCGCAGAATGAAGATCCTCTGCATCAGCACGATTTGTGACCTTCGGATAAATATACCCTTTTACCTTGTCACAGTATTTTTCATACACTTCATCATAGTTCAATACTTCAGCAGCCATTTTATCACCTTTCAAAATCATCTTAAGGAGGGGCGAATCCTCGTCCCTCCGAATCTATTTTTACTTATTGTATTAAATAAGGAATTAAATTTCGAATCGCTACCGTACTCTGATCAATTCTTGTGGCCGTCATTTTCTTTTTTGTTTCTGCGACGAGCCGCGTCATTTTCGAAGGTTCCGGCTGCATTTACGAACTCAAGGTCCGCGTCATCGAGCGCTACGCCGTATCTTCCTTCTACGTCTGAGATCATTGCTGCAAGACGAGAATTGCCTTCAAATTTCTGATAATCAAAAAGTCCCTTTAATGTTGTATTCATATCTTTTTCCTTTCCGGAAGCGATAAACCTTCGCTTCTGCTCTTTCTTTATATTTAAATTTTACTGTGTATTTTTTACTAAGCTTTTATCACTTTTTTATCTCTGTGACCGCTTACATATAATTATACGCAGCAACGGAAGAAAGGGCTAAATAAAAAATCAATTTTTTATTTTCTTTGCGATACTTATTATCGCTCTTCTATCGAAGAAGATAGACTTCCGCATAGCGGTTAAATGCATCGGAATACTCGTCAGCCTCGTTGTCAACATAGATATCAAGCCAGTCGCTGTCGTACATGGCCGATCCGCCGTGATCCTCCAACACATAAACGTGTCCGTCAACCATAAGTCTGTCGCCGAATTCAAGCCCGAGTCTCGCGCAGGTTGCGGAGGACACCGCCACCGTCCGCCCTGCAACGAGCGGTGCACCGGAAGCTGTCTGTCCGACATAGGGCCCCTGATCAGCAGGGGTATCCATGTACGCGGTAAGTCGCCAGAGACCGAGATCCGTTACAGTCGAATAGCCTTCCGGGCTTTCAATATATGTAGTGCCCGCTCCCTGACCGGTCCCTGTTCCGTAACCTGTAGTGGTCTGGGGTTCCTCGCCGACTGTAACTTTTCGTACAGCGGTCTGATATCGCCCGCCGGGAGCTGTCAGTTTATAGGATATCAGGTATTCGCCTTCCTTCGATGTATCAAGAGCGCTGGTATCCGGCTCTATCTTCTCAATTTCGGGTTCTGTCACGACATGTTCCATCGGATCAAATGTCCCATCAACCGGAATATAGACCGCCCCCTCCATTCCGTAAAGATAATGCTCCAAATCGAGGTATACCTCTATCTCAATGGTCTTTTCAGCAGTCCTTCCGTCTTTCGTGGTCACCGTGTAGGTCAGCTGATACTTACCGGGCTTATCCCAGTTGATCTCTTCTTCATTGGAAGTCACTTCTGCGATCGTATCGTCACCTGCCACACCCGCCATAACATTCGGATGTTTACCCTCAACGGTCGTAAAGTGTTTTATCCCCGCGACATGACTCAGGATTTCCTCCTCGGCAGTCTGTGCTTCCGACTGCTTTGCCGCATCCTTTTTCTGTTTTGCCTCCTCAGCGGCTTTCTTCTTTGCTTCCTCAGCAGCTTTCTTCTGTGCGGCTTCATCGGAGGTCTTTTGATCCGTCAGACTCTCATCTTGCCTGCTCGTGTCGGAGCTGCCCTCCTTATTCACTTTTCCTTTGTCCTGCGCTCCATTATCAGATTCACTGCTGTCAAGTTCTCCGTTGGCTTCGAGAATACTTTTCAGATTCTCGCTTTCGATATACTGACTGCTTGTGACAATAGATTCGTCCGCAGGTTTTTCAGTTGCCGACGTTTCCCCGCTCGCACATCCCGCAAGGATAAGAGAGGCTGTGAGAGTTGAGGCCAGCATTTGAATTATAACCTTATTCTTCATATTTCTCTATATCGGAATCACTGACATGCATTTCCTTAATTTATTGTACCAGAAAATGTCATTATATCAACATGTGCTGTGTTTACTTTCCTGTGCAGATATATCAAATCGCTGTTTTCTCATGTAGACAATTTTTACTTTCAGACTTTCACTTACCTGAAGAAAACAGCTTCTATAATAACCTGAATATTTGAAAATACTATGTCTTATATCCACCCAAAATGTCTGCATGCCTTATAAATGCCGTCATCATCTGCGTTGGACGTTACATAGCTCGCCCGAGCCTTCAATTCCGGCACTCCGTTACCCATAGCAACGGATGTCCACTCCGGCATGAACATAGATAGGTCGTTGTAATTATCGCCGAACACGACCACATCACAAGGATCCGCTCCGAAATAATCAAGCACACGATATATACCCTTAGCCTTGTTCATCGGTTCTATAAATAAGTAGGTCGGTATATAGCGAATGGAAGGAAGATCTTTCAGTGTCGTGAGAATTTTCTCCTCCTCAGCTGTACAGGCAACAAACAGTTTATGGAACTTCGGATACTTTTCTTTGTCATGAGGGTCAAGCCCGGGAATCACCTCAGTTTTCATATAACGATCCACAGACTTTCCCTGAAAACTCTCGTCCCCGGAAAGGCGAATCATACTGTCGTCCGGAGTGAAGGCCCAAGGCAGGCCTTTTTCCTCGCACTCATCCAGGAAAGCCAGGCTCTTTTCATAGTCGAGCGGCTCGATTCCCAGCATTTTGCCGTCAATTGTGATCCCATTGCCTCCGTCGTGGACCATATTTTTGAACCCGAGGTCTTCCATATACTTCTTTGCCATGCAGTAGCTGCGGCCGGTAGCTATTGCCGTAAAATGACCGTTTGCTTCAAGAAGGCGAAGAGCCTCTTTGGTCGAGTCAGGCACATAATCGCCATCCCAGTTCTGCCCATGCACAAGAAGTGTGTCATCGATATCAAAGAAAAAGTATTTTCGTTTCATAACGCCTCGAGTCTGTCCTTTCATAACTGCAGGTTTAACCATGAACTATATTATTTTAACATTAACAGTGAAGAGGTTAAAACTGTATTTCGCATTTTTCCGCCGTTACATGCCTCAGTTTGCATACATTCAGTAACGTCTTAAGGTTCTAATCACGCAGCACAGACAGATACAGGGAATTGTCTTACAGACAAACGAAAGTCCGTACAGGCTTTGGCAGTACCAAAATCTGTACGGACTTTGTGTTATCATAGGGAACGAAGGCATGTGCACATGCACATAGGCTTTCATTCGCTACGTTTTATTTTATTCGATTATGCTGCATGTGTGCGGCGCTCATAGTCAGCCTTGATTGCCCTGTACAGCTCTGCATCGGTTGCATACATGTACGGGTTCGCAAAGAAGACGCCTACAAGACCGAATGTCAGGATGGTCAGGAGAATCCAGCCGATGAATGAGAGATCGAGGAGGAATGCGTTCATTTTATGTCCTTTCATCATCTCGTTCGAAAGCTTGATTGCATCCATTGCACCGATTTCCGGATTTTCAGCCAGGATATACGGAACCAGGCTGTACGCATACATCTTGACAATACCCGGAATGATGAAGAGCATTGTCCAGAGTGCTACGAAGAGGTCCCTGAGGAACATCGTAAGCACATTGTTCAGATAGTTAAATCTGAATCCGTCAAGGAAATCATAGATATTTGCACGTCCATCTGAGTTATTCAGGAAGAAGTGCCTTCCGCCGATCTCCAACGGTCTGAATACAAAAGTATTAAGCAGCAGTGTGACAATTGAGGAAGTTCCCGCTACAATCGAAAATGTCATCGAAGAGTTAGAGGATGCCTCACTGAAGTCCTGTCCTGTATTTACGCCCAGATAAGTGGTCACGCCGGCAATGGCGATTCCGAGTATCAGAGCCGCTACGACGGATACCCAGTAATTGTTTTTAAAGGCCTGCTTTCCGAGAGCCTTCAGTTCTTTTATAGTCCACATAGTATTATCTCCATTTTATTTATTTGACAGTTTCCGTTTTTTTACGGATGCTGTATTAATGAATTACAATCTTTTATACGTCAAATATACGGTGGCGGGCTAATTATTATTTATTGTAATATATGAAAGATCCCTTACTTAAAAGCTTTTCATTTTCACCCAATATTTCAACGTCAATGT
>AUXO014050599.1_pt1 | contig 10386 bp, 10 predicted proteins | sample 768731 | NCBI WGS metagenome assembly AUXO01 (sample SAMN02715735, study PRJNA202380) | gut metagenome | biome: sheep rumen | host: Ovis aries | place: New Zealand: Palmerston North | reverse complement strand
CTTCGTTCGATGTGCGCTCCCATCGCCTCCAGAGCATCCAGAATACCGGTGCGTGTGGGGTTGATGCCGACATTTCGGATGATGATATCGCTGTCCGGCACAATCAGTCCCGCGACGAGGAAATAGGCGGCAGAAGAAATATCGCCCGGAACGTCAATGTCAACGGCATGGAGACGCTGCGGCGGTGTCAGCGTGATGGTGCACCCGTCGCTCACGACCTCCGCACCCATACCGCGCAGCATGCGTTCCGTATGGTCACGGGAGGGTGCCGGTTCGATCACCGTTGTTGTCCCGGCGGCAAACAGACCGGCGAGCAGAACAGCCGATTTCAGCTGCGCACTCGCCACCGGCAGTTCGTACCGGATGCCCGTGAGCGGGGCGGGGGAAAGGTGCAGGGGACAGAGATTTCCGTCCCGGCCGTCGATTTTGGCACCCATTCTTTCCAGCGGGATGATAATGCGTCCCATCGGACGCTTTTGGATCGAGGCGTCTCCGTTCAGCGTGGAGGAGAACGGTTGCCCGGCCAGAATACCGCACAGCAGGCGCGTTGTCGTACCGGAATTACCGGTATACAGCAGTTCGGCCGGCGGCTGCAAACCGTGCAGACCTGCGCCGTGTACGACAACCGCATTGTCGGTGACGTCGATTTTTACCCCCATCTTCCGAAAACAGGAGATGGTGGACAGACAATCCTCACCCATCAGAAATCCGGAGATGTGCGTGTCACCTTCCGCGAGTGCACCGAGCATGACGGCACGGTGCGAAATGGACTTGTCTCCGGGAACGGTTACCTCGCCGCGCAGTGCGCGGGCAGGGAAAAGAGATCGACTCATTTGGTATCCACCTCCTGACTGACGGGATAGGAGCCGAGCACGCGTATATGTGCGCATTCCTGTGTCAGCTGATAAATCAGCGCACAGGTATTCGGCTCGAGCAGATTACCCTCAAAATCAATGTAAAAGCAGTAATTCCACGGCATGTCACGCAGCGGCCGCGAGTGGATTTCCGTCATATTGACGCCGTGGTCGGCAAAAACAGCGAGAGCGCCATACAAGCTGCCGGCGACATGGGGGAGAGTGATGACAACGCTGACACGCGTATCATCTTTCTGCGCGGACAGTCCGCGGGTGACAGCGATAAAACGCGTCTGATTGAAATCGCCGTCGTTGACCTGTGTCTGCAATATTTCCAGACCGTACAGGCGGGCGGCAGCCTCCGAACAGATCGCGGCCTGTGTCGGGTCGCCCTGCTGTGCAACATCTCGCGCGGCAACTGCTGTGTTGCTCTCCTCAACCGGAGCAAAGCCATGTGTTTTGATATACTGCTGACACTGCCGCAGTGCCTGGGGATGAGAATGCACCTCTTTTATTGTGTCAAGGGAAGTGCCTTTACACCCGGCGATACAGTGCCGAATTGCGCTGATATACGAGCGAGAAATGTACAAACCGTACTGTTCGAGCAAATCATACACTTCGTTGACCGTGCCCGCCGTAGAGTTTTCCACCGGAACGACACCGACTTCGGCTTCGCCGTTCAAAACGGCAAGAAAGACCTCTTCCCAGGAGTTTTTTGCGCATCTGTCCGCGTTCGGAAACAGAGCGGCGCACGCCATGTCCGCATAGGAAGCGGGCAGGCCGCCGTAGTAGACGGTCCGGGGCGTGCAGATGCGCGGCCGGAGATCCAACCGGAGCCGCTCCGGCTCTGCCGCCAGCATACGGGTATACTGATGCTTGCGGCTGACACGCGTTGTCGTGCGGAGCAATGCGGTGTATTCCAGCTTGAGGTCATCGGGGATGTCCTTCAGCATGGTGGACAAAAGCTCTGTTTCACGGGAGGGGACGAGCACCTGACCGCCGTTTGCCATTTTATAATCGGAAACCTCTTCCGCACAGCGCATGCGTTTGAGAAATAGTTCCAGAATTTGGTGGTCAATCGCGCTGATATCGCGTCGAATTTCTTCAATATTGCGCATATCCGTATGCTTCCAGATACAAGTCGGTCATAGCAACGGCGACGGCAGCCTCTATGACAGGTGCGGCGCGTGTGACAATACAGGGGTCATGCCGCCCCTTGATGACAAGCGGCTCAACCGTTCCGTTTGCAAGATTCAGCGTCTTTTGCTCGCGTGAAATCGAGGGGGTCGGCTTAATTGCCGTGCGCACGACAATCGGCATGCCGCTTGTGATACCGCCGAGGATACCGCCGTTGTTGTTCGTCTCCGTGCGGACAACGCCGTCCTCTGAAATCATGCGGTCATTTGCCTCCGAGCCGCGCATGGAGGAAATGGAAAAGCCCGCGCCGAATTCCACACCCTTGACAGCGGGAACAGCGAACAGCAGGGAGGAAATCCGACTTTCTGCGGGGCAGAGCATTGGCGAGCCGATGCCGGCAGGTGCGCCGACAACCGCGCATTCAATGATGCCGCCGAGGGAATCCTGCGCCTCGCGCGCCTGTTCGATCTGATCGAGCATCGCCTGCTGTGCGCGGGGGTTGATAATCGGATAGGGCTGTGTGCGCAGCGCTGCCAGCTGTTCGGCGGAAATGGATACATCGTCAAACGGCGTGTCCATAATCTGACCGATGGAAGCGATATGCGACCCGATTTCCACGCCCTTTGTGCGAAGAAACAGCTTGCACATCGCGCCCGCAAACACGAGCGGAGCGGTCAGACGGCCGGAAAAATGTCCGCCGCCGCGCGGGTCATTGCAGCCATGATAGCGAATGCGCCCGGTATAATCCGCATGTCCCGGGCGCGGATGATCGATCAGATTCCGGTAGTCGCCCGAGCGCGTGTCCTTGTTTTCTATGACACAGGAAATCGGTGTGCCTGTGGTCTTGCCCTCGAAAATGCCGGATAGAATTTTGGGGGTATCTTTTTCGCGGCGCGCTGTCGACTGACGGTTTTTGCCGGGAGCACGCCGCTCCATTTCCGAGAGAATAAATTCCTCGTCAAAGGCCACTCCTGCCGGAAAACCGTCGAGCACGCAGCCGATTCCGCCGCCGTGCGACTCGCCGAAAATGGTCAGTTTGCAGTTGTTTCCCCATACAGAACCCATGGTGCGCCCTCCTCTTACTGCGCCGCAAGGAGCTGATGCAGCTGCTCAAGCGGTATTTTGTGAATGACAGCCTTGCCGAGCGGATGAACCAGAATAAAGTTGATGGCATCAGCTGTCCGCTTTTTGTCGCGCAGCAGTGCGGCATAGATGTCCTCTGCCGGATAGGGAAGCTCTGTCGGCAGATCATGCGCCTGACACAGCGACGCAATCTGTCCGGAGAGATCCGCCTCGCCGAGCGCCGCGCCCAGCTTAGCGGCCTGCACCATGCCGATGGCAACTGCCTGTCCGTGGGAAAGCTCGGTGAAATGTCCCGCTTTTTCCGCGGCGTGACCGATGGTGTGACCGAAATTGAGAATCATACGCAGACCGGTGTCACGCTCATCCTGCTGCACGACATCGCGCTTGATGCGGACACATTCATAGACAATTTGTTCCAGATTGCCGCGGAAATCCGGCTGTGCAGTCAGTTCGAGAATCGCGGGATTGGAAATGCAGCCGTATTTGATGACCTCCGCCATACCGTCGCAGAAAATGCGGCGGGGAAGGGTAGAGAGGATATCAGTGTCAATCAAAACCAGTTCCGGCTGATAAAATGCGCCTACAAGGTTTTTGCCCTGCGGAAGATCGACGCCCGTTTTTCCGCCGACAGAGGAATCCACCTGTGCGAGCAGTGTTGTGGGAATCTGGCAGAGAGAAATACCGCGCAGATAGGTTGCCGCCGCAAAGCCGGTGATGTCGCCGACCACACCGCCGCCCAGAGCGATGACGAGATCGGAGCGTGTCAGCCCCGCCGCGCTCAGATCGGCATAAATGCCGGCGACGGTATCCAGTGTTTTGTATTGTTCTCCTGCGGGGAGGACGGTTGTCGTGATGTTCAGCGAAAATTCCGCACACAGACGGTCCAGATAAAGCGGCGCCACATTGGAATCGGTGACAACATGGATGCGTGTTGGCTTGAATTTTTCTGCCACGCGCTTTGCTGCCTGCTCAAAAACCCCCGCACCGATGTAAATATCGGAAAGCGTTGCTGCACCCTGCAGCGAAAGATGATACATTTGCTCCGTCCTCCTGTCAGATTTCGCGTCCGATTGCGCCTGCAATCGCGCGCAGCTTGCCCATGGTGCGGGCAAAATGCTCATAGGTGAGCGATTGTGCGCCGTCGGACAGCGCGTGCGCCGGATCGTTGTGTACTTCGATAATCAAACCGTCTGCGCCAGCGGCTACCGCGGACATGGCGAGCGGCTCTACCATCCAGTAAATGCCTGCTGCGTGCGATGGGTCAACTACGACGGGCAGATGGCTCAGACGCTTGAGCGCCGGAACTGCGCTGATGTCCAGCGTGTTTCGCGTGTAGGTTTCATAGGTTCGGATTCCGCGCTCGCACAAAATGACCTGTTCATTGCCGCCCGCCATAATGTATTCGGCGGACATGAGAAATTCCTCCAGTGTATTGGCAAAGCCCCGCTTGAGCAGAATCGGCGTACCGGTCTTGCCCAGTTCCTTGAGCAGCTCGAAGTTCTGCATGTTGCGCGCACCGACCTGATAGCAATCCACCCGTCCCTCGAACAGTTCGATGTGTGCGGGATTGGTGATCTCGGTAACGATCGGCATGCCGGTTTTTTCCTTGGCAATGCACAGCAAATCCAGACCCTGCGCCTTCATGCCCTGGAAGGAGTAAGGGGAGGAACGCGGCTTCCACGCGCCGCCGCGCAGAACAGCAGCGCCCTGACGGTGTACTTCCGCGGCGATTTCGCAGATCTGCTGTTCGCTTTCAACCGAGCACGGACCTGCCATGACAACAAGTTTGGAGCCGCCGACGGGCACACCGCTGATGTCAACGACTGTTTTTTCGGGATGCATCTGCCGGTTTGCCAGCTTGAACGGCTCCTGCACCTTCATCACGCGGTCAACCCACGGATTGAGCATCAGGGTATCTCTGTCGACAGCAGAGGTATCGCCGACCAGACCGAGAATGGTGGTTTCCTCGCCGACAATCGGATTTACACTGATATGAAAATGTTCAATCCACTCTGTGAGACGTACCGCCTCTTCCTTCGGGCAGCCTTTTTTCAATACGACAATCATGATGTATTCTCCTCATAACAGAATTTCCCGGCAGGAAACAGCAAGGGAGGAACAGCCCGGATACATAGAAAACAACGCTGTATGTTCCATGAAAAGCATAAAAAAAGTCTTCCCCCCGCAAAACAGGGACGAAAGACAAACATTCCGTGGTACCACCCAGATTCGGCACTTGTGCCGCACTTTTTGTCAAATACGGGGCCGGGAAGCCCGATATTCCAGCCCGGTAACGGGGGCAGCCGTCCACGCCTACTGTTGTTCAGCGCAAAAGCTCGGGAGGGAACTTCAATTCACCCGGCTCAAAGCGCGCTTCCAGTCTATGGCACGCTCTCCCTGCTGAGCCGATGCGGATTTACTTTTCTCCGTCATCGCAGTGCTGTTATATAATTCCTGTTTAGTATACCGCAGGGAACACGGAATGTCAAGCGGCAGACCGCAAACACAGACACTCAAAAAAACTGGCAATCCGGCGGAAAACACGGTATAATAGGGCATGAAAAAACCTTTCGGGAGGAGAGAAACAGCTATGGTACAGCAGACGTATATTATGCTGAAGCCGGACGCGCTGCATCGCGGACTGGCGGGCGAGATTCTTTCGCGCATTGAGAAAAAGGGGTACCGCATGGTGCGCTGTGAGCTGAAAATGCTCGATGAAGCGATTCTGAAGGAGCACTATGCACATATTGCGGACAAGCCGTTCTTTCCCGAGCTGGTCGCTTATATGACCTCCGGTCCGGTGCTTGCCATGATTATCGAGGGCGAAAATGCCATCGTCGGCATGCGCATGCTGATGGGGGCGACCAAATTCGGAGAGGCGCTGCCCGGCACCATCCGCGGCGATTTTGCCAACACCACGACAGAAAACCTGATTCACGGCTCGGACTCGGAGGAAACCGCGGCGATTGAGATTGCCCGCTTTTTCGGAGAATAATAGAAATACGCATGTTTTCCGGCGAAAATCGGCTGCTTCGGCAGCCTTTTTTCCGTTTCTGCGTTTGGGCTCGCGGAAGAAATACAGCCGCAGCTTGTCCGGCCCTGCTCTTGAATCACAGAGAGAATTATGGTAATATAGGCATGATACCTGTGGGATTCTGCGGGGATTTTATGCAAATAATGGAGATATCACTATGAAAGTAAGACAAATTGCCGCGCTTGTGCTCACTGCCTGTATGCCGTTGGCTTTTGCCGGATGCGGCGGGGCGCAAAAAAACAGCGGCAGCGGCTCGGGCACTGCATCGGTGCAGGAGGGAGCGCCGTCACTCGAGCAGATTTACGCAGCCAATACGCTGCAGAACTATGAAGATGCCCATATTCAGCCGTCGATCACCGTCTGCCTGCGCGAGGGTCCGGAGAACGAGGAAACCAATATCCTTCTCACGACCTATCGTGACGCGGAGCTGGGGCTGATTACCCGCATACGGCAGACGAATGTGCCGTTCCGTTATTTCTTTACGCGGGATGATGTTACCTATTCCTGTGAGCAGGACGAAGAGGAAAACACGCTGCTGACCGTTTGCGTGGGGGATACAGCAAAGCCGGATTCGTCGGAGGATGGCGGAGAAGAGAGCATAACCTATCCGGAGCAGCTGTTCAATCGGTACAGTTTTGGCAAATACCGCAACAGAGAAACAATGCTTTCCTGTACAGACTGCGGCGATACCTATCATATTGTGACTGATATTTCCGCATTTTCCTTTCAGGACAGTGCAGGACGGACTTTTACCTACACAACGCAGGAATACGACGTGGAGAAGGAAACGCTGCGCATCATCGATACATTCCGGACCTATCGTTTTAAGGATACCAATGGCGCGGAAAAAGTTTGTACGCGCTCGCGCTGTCTGACTTACGGCAAACAGATTTTCTCGCCGCCGGAGTTTTTCATGGAGGTGCGGGACGCTGATTGGAGCCGCAGACTTACGCTGTATCACGCAGACGGGCGGAAACAGCTCATCGACCTGCCCAAAGGCATTCCGGTAGGCCTTGAGGCGCCCGATGGCTATCAGTGCTATGCGGACAGACACAATGAAACGGTCTATTCCCCCTCGGCAGATGACGGAGAGGAGGATCTGACCCTTTATATCGCAGAACCGTAATCAAAGGATCCGACAGAGCTTTCTGTCGGATTTTTTTGTTCAAATTGCTTCAGGCAGATGACAGCGACAACCAGAAGCGCAGAGGTGCGGTGCGGCTTAAAAATTTTCTCGGTATTTTTAAGTTGATTTAATTTTTCACAGGTATGATACATACAAACCGCACGAAGGAGTGAGAAATCATGAGAAGGATTGCACTGATTCCTGCGTATGAGCCGGATGAACATCTGCTGCAGGTCCTGCGCGGACTGTGCGGGGCGGATTTTGTTCGCATTGTCATTGATGACGGGAGCGGCACGCGCTGGCGCAGCCTGTTTGAACAGGTGCCGCAGGATACCATTGTGCTGACACATGAACACAACCGGGGAAAGGGCTGTGCGCTGAAAACCGGTCTGAACTATATTCGCGAGCACTACGAGGACGCAGTTGTCGTCACAATGGATGCAGACGGGCAGCACACCGTGCCGGATGCCATTCGCTGTGCTGAAGAAGCGGAGCGCAATCCGGGCAGCCTTGTCCTTGGCTGCCGTGCCTTTTCGGGAAAGGTGCCGCTGCGCAGTCAGCTGGGCAACCGCATCACCAGACTGGTGTATCGCGTTTCGTCCGGCGCGTCGGTCAGCGATACACAGACCGGTCTGCGCGCGTTTCACACCGCTTTGCTGCCTGCGCTGCTGGAAATAGAGGGGGAACGGTACGAGTATGAAATGAATGTACTTCTGACCTGCCCCAAACGCCAGATTCCTATGCGCGAGGTGCCGATTGAGACGATTTATGAAAACAACAATGCCTGTTCTCATTTTCACGCGGTGCGGGATTCCTTCCGCATTTATCGGGACATTTTGAAATTTGCAGGGTCATCCTTTATCGGTTTTCTGACCGATTACAGCCTGTACAGCATCCTTGTCACAGCTTCTGCGCCGCTGGGCGCGGTCAGCGTTCCGCTGTCAAACGTGTTTGCACGTCTGGTAAGCGCAAGTGTGAATTATTTGATCAACAAGCGCTTTGTCTTTCACAACAAAGCGTCTGTCATGCGCACCGGCATGCAGTATTTTCTGCTCGCCGCCTGTATTCTCTGCGGCAATACCATTCTGATTGATTTTCTGGTCAACGGCCTGTCTGTCAACAAATTTGCCGCGAAGCTGGTGACGGAAGTGACATTCTTTACGCTGAGCTGGGTATTTCAGCGGTTCGTGATTTTCGGAAGAAAGGAGAGGGAGCATGAACAGATCTGAGAAGAGGCGCCGGATGCACTGGAGCGCGCTGTACGCCGCGGTGCTTGTGCTGTTTTCCGCCTACGTGCTGCTCGATACCTTTGTCATTCCGCGCAGCTATGCGATTGTACAGCGGGACGAGGTGCAGACCGATACGGACGCGAACACAGATGCGCAGGAAAATGACGGTGAAAACGCTGTAATAACCGACACAAGCTATGAAAGTGAAGGGGTATCCATCAAGCTGACAACTTCACGCTATGACGATACAACTGTTTATACAGCGGATATTGTTCTGTCAGAAGGCCAGACGCTGGAGACTGCGCTCGCCAATGACACATTCGGACGCAACATTACGCAGAAAACTTCGGAAATTGCGGCGGCAAATCAGGCAATTCTGGCGGTAAACGGTGACTACTACGGCGCACAGAACAGCGGATATGTCATTCGAAACGGCGTTCTGTACCGCAGCACATCTTCCGGTTCCGATCAGGAGGATCTGGTCATATACAAGGACGGCACATTCGAGGTGATTCGGGAAGGCGATGTGACGGCACAGGAGCTGCTGGACAACGGCGCGTGGCAGGTTCTGTCGTTCGGACCGCAGCTGGTTGCGGACGGGGACATATCGGTCAGCGAAAACGATGAGGTCGGCAGGGCAATGGCAAATAATCCGCGCTCCGCAATCGGGCAGATCGAAGAGGGACATTATGTGATTGTCGTCGCAGATGGACGGACCAGCGAAAGCACCGGACTTTCCCTGTATCAGCTGGCGCAGTTTATGCAGGACCTTGGTGTTGAGACGGCGTATAATCTGGACGGCGGGGGCTCTTCCACGCTGTATTTTAACGGCAGCGTAGTCAACAATCCGACGACAAACGGCCGGCATATTTCAGAAAGGAGTGTGAGCGACATTGTTTACATCGGCGCATAATTCCCGCATGCTCAGACAAAGCAGCGTGCGTTATCTCATGGCAGCATTGCTCTGCAGCATCTTTTCGGCTGTTTATGAGACGTTCAGTCACGGCGTTTATTCGCCTTATATGGTGCTGCTGTTCGCAGTTCCGCTGCTGCTCGGCGCACTTCCGCTCGCGTTATTGAGCCGAAGCCGGCTGCGGCTCCCTTCGGGCGGTGCACTGAAATGCTGGCGTGCCGGCATTCAGACGCTGACAGCCGGAAGCTGTCTGACCGGTGTTCTGGAGATTTATGGGACGGATTCTCCGTATCTGCGGATATATGCCGCGGCGGGGGGCGCGCTGCTTGCGGCAGGTGCGGTTTGGTACGCAATTTCCCTGTGCACAGGAAGAACGGGAGCAAAGCAGCTCAAAACAGAACAATCATAAAAAACAGATAATAAGAGAAACGGCGTTCCGCTGCAGTGCACAGGGGACGCCGTTTTTGTGCGTTCCGCATGCACTTTTGCAAAAAAATGCCTGCCTTTCCGGTGTGCGGAAGGACAGGCGGGATATTTTGAAGGATGAGAGGTCAGTCCTCCCACGGACGGATGCGGTAGCGTGCGCCGATTTGTGCGCAGATCGCACGGCACTGCTCCTCTTCCTCGTGGGTGATTGTGGTGGAAACTGTGGTCATCACGACCTCATGGACAGCACTGACACAGTCGCGTGCAAAGCGCAGCATGGCATCAAAGGACTGCTCGCCGAATTTGCTGCGTGTCAGGCGCAGATACTCCTGTGCGTTCGGCGTGTTCAGACTGATGGAGACCACATCAATCCGTCCGGTCAGCTGCGGGGCAATGGGCTTTCCGTGGATTAAGTCACCGAGACCGTTGGTATTGATGCGGATTTTCATGTCAGGGGAGAGGGACTTGATATAATCTGCAGTGCGCAGCAGAACATCCAGCCGTTCGGTCGGCTCGCCAAATCCGCAGAAAACCACCTCGCTGTAACGGCTGAGATCGCGGGTGCTGATGGCAGCGGCAATCTC
>AUXO010857294.1_pt1 | contig 10386 bp, 11 predicted proteins | sample 768731 | NCBI WGS metagenome assembly AUXO01 (sample SAMN02715735, study PRJNA202380) | gut metagenome | biome: sheep rumen | host: Ovis aries | place: New Zealand: Palmerston North | reverse complement strand
AAGCCCCATCCCTAAAATCCTGAATGTACTCTTCCGTGAACGGATGCCCCATTATGCCGCCAAGATAGTATGCCATATACGTGTACGGATTGACGGAATATGAAAGCTCCGCCGTTTTCATGGCAACAATGGCTTCAGCCCCGACGAGCAGCGGGAGCGTCAGCTGTCCGGAAGACTCCAGGGAATCCAGGTAACAGCGGGCAAAATCGATCAGCTCATTTTCGTTGTTTCCGCAGGTGAGCATCCTGAGGAGCCGAGAGAAAAGGAATCGCTCCGTCCCCGTAAGGGCATCCTCATCTTCCGCCAGATTGAGCGTCCCTCCGTCAAGAAACGCTTCGAGCATAAGCAGGCTGATGAAGCAGTGCCTGTCTTTGCCGCTTGCGACAGAAACGGCTGCCCCGTACCGGCATGACGTTCCGCACATATACGCCATGAGGTTCGCCACGGCAAAAAGATGCGCTTTATCGTCCGGCTTGGTGCAGGGAACGAATCGTGGCCGTTTGTCATACAGCTTCATGTTGCTCCGTCCTTACAAGTCTTCTGTAAGCCGGGTCTCGATGTATGCTTCGCAGAGCGGGTGCCCCATCATGGAAGCAAGCATCATGACCAGGACGCGCGGGTTGTAGCCTTCCTGAATGGCGAGGACAGCCCTTGCCCCAAGCATAAGCGCGAGCAGAGCCGGCTCGCTTTCGTCAATCGACAAGACATAGTTCTTTGAGAACTCGACGATAAGCTCCGCGTCACAGCCGTCAACCATCATCCGCACAATCTGCCTGAAAAGGAAATCCTCCAGCTTCCCGCAGCTGGGCGGCAGGAAATCGTCATCGTCAATCCCCTCTTCCAATGCAAGGATTCCCTCCCGCCTGGCTTTTTTAGACAACTTGGTCATACAATCCGCGACGGCAAAAAGATGTTCCCTGTCGTTCGGCTGTGCCTTTGGCAGTTTCTCAAAAATCATAATTTCTCCTTATTCCAGCTCCACGTTGCCGTCCGTGCAGGTTACCTGCTGTGCCGGACCCCCGGCATTCAGGTCCCCGCCCTTCTCCACGGCTTTCCACTGCTCCGTGGTGCCTTCGTAGCGGATTTCCGCAAGCGACTTGCAGACGATGAACGCGCCGTTGCCGATGCTGGTCACGCTCGCCGGGATGCTGACCGATGCGAGCGCAAGGCAGCCGAGGAACGCGCCGGACCCGATTTCCGTCACGCCCTCAGGAATGGTGACAGACTTGAGCGACGCGCAGCCTTCGAATGCATTGTAACCGATTTTCGCCACGCTGTCAGGGATAGTGACCGACGCAAGGGCCGTACAGTAACTGAACGCACGGCTTCCGATTTCCGTCACACCCTCCGGGATGCTGACGGCATCATCATCGCCGTTATAGCGGCGCAGACTGCCGTCCTCTATGCAAAAGCCCTTGTCGTCATACTTCAGCTCGTCATGCGACGGCTCATCCTCATCATCAAGATAATTGCGCAAAGCCGGGTCTTTCGGCCGGGGATGCCGCAGGCGGCGCTGCACCTTTGCCTCAATCTGGCGCAGCCTTTCAGGGGTCAGTTCAAAACGCATGCACATACTTTGTCCTCCTTGGGATAGTTCCTTTGACTCTGTGTTTTTGCCGGAAATATATAAAGTGCTAATTCAAAAGTGATTAGCAATTTTTTGCTGACTTATAGCACTATCTTGCTTTTTCAGCATGAATTGTCTGCCGTCCTTTTGCAAAAGCAGGAACAGCCATGAAAGAAGAACTCCATGTTCTCCTCGTAAAAGACTGTGAGAATCAGTATTATTATGAAATGAGATTACGCCACTGCGCCATGTCTTCTGGTTTACGGCGTCTTCCGTTTTCATCTTTATAGCCGCCTCTTTCTGCCCATTTTAAGAAAGCCACAATATCGTCCGCTGAAGATACAGGCTGTTCTGTAATAAATGCTCCAGCCGGAGAATGAATGCCCAATGACATTGTGCCTTTTCTTGCATTATACAGGGCAGCAAGATTGTTCAACAAATAAGAATTGGTGCCATTTTCGTGCCGCCACCCCGGTACTTCCGGCAAATCTTTATCTTCCATTGTATTCTCCTTCTGTATTAAAGGCTGCTGCCTTTGCAATTCGCTGAATCACTTTTGCTTTGCAAAACCGGCAGCTTGTGTACTTCCGCCCCGTTTTGAAAGGATTTGCACACATGCTACCGGGCTGCGGAGCACGGTTCAAAACCGCGCGATAACGCGCTACACAATATTTGGTGTATGGAAACTATATACGTGTCGCTGCGCGACACAACAAATATAGTGTTTTTGAACCGCACTCCGCCGCCCTCGCGCCGTTGTGCACACGCCCCAAACGGGCAGCCGGTGCACCGGCTTTCAAGATTTGCCTAAGGCAAATCTTGGCGTTTTGCCAGCTGTAGCTTAAAACGTAGATAAAGCTAATGCAAAACGCCACTACGCCTTTTTTGTGCCTTTGCACAAGAACTCAAAACAAGCAGCCATGTACACCCAGCCTTCAAGTTTTAAACTTGAAGTTTACGTAAATATCAGACTAAAGTGCAAGCAGCTGTGAAAGGGCATCGTCTGCATCTTTGCCGAGTGTGTCGGTAAATTCTTGCATGAAGGATTTGCCTATCTCATCAGCGATAGCCTTTGCAGCCTTGGCTTTTACAATGTCCTCTTTCAAGCCGTGAAAGTTTGCGGCTGTCTTTGCATAAGAAAATACTGTTGCGGTTTTTCCGTTCACAGAAAGCTCAAGAGAAGGGCTTATGACATGCAAATCTCCGGCAGGACTGTCAGAAAGGATCAGGGCAGCATTTACAGTGTATTCAGCTTCTTCGCCCTTGTTTTTCACGGTGTAGCCGCCGCTGCTCAAACAATCTTTAAGCTTCTGATATACAAAAGACTGAACATCGTCCGAAACTTCGATTGCAAATGTGCAGCGGCTCTTTTCTTCTGCACTTAAAGCCTGAACACCTGAAACAAACAAAGCATCTGCACCGTAGTGCTGTTCCGTGAGCGGCACAGAAAACAGGCGTGAGAATGAAAATGCTTCATAGAATGCCTGTTCGTAGTCATGCGACTGCGCATAATACCGTATGCGGTAAAGCGGTTCCGAAGTATTTTCCGCCGCTTTATAAAATGCAAAAAGCTTGTCACGAGCTGCCTGAAGATTTGGACGGTACTGTTCCCATGTCTTTTCGCGTGAAACATAGGCAACACAGTACCAAGCTTTTTCTTTCTTGTTATACCACGGTTCAGTAAACTCAAGGGAACTGAGCGTCAAATCAACAGAAAGCTTTATATCCTGACTGTTAGTCTTTTTTGTTGACGTGCCCATCGTGCCGTTTGCGCGTGTTTCTGTTGTGAACACCGTATTCGACTGTACTTCAGACTGTACGGTAGTCTGCACGTACTGCGCTACAGCATTGGCGGCATTGTTTTTTGCCTCATCTGCAGCATTTTTGCCAACAGCCTTGCCAAGCTGCGCAATGTACGTTTCATCTGGGTACATTGTGCGCCAACCGCTAACCCAGTCTGGCTTTTCGTTAGTTTTTGGTGCTGCAAACAGCAAACCTGCTGAAAGAAGCAGCACCGCCGTTAAAAGCATTTTTGATAGTATTTTCATGATGATATTCCAAACAAAAGAAATGCTGAAGCGCATAACAACCGCACTTCAGCATTTCCTCAATATATTACAGTGACATAAGCAGGGCAAGAGGATCATTCATGATAGAAACTTCTTCATGTGAAACGTCTGCCGGAGTTGGGTTGCTGCCTGTCTGTGCCGCAGCCTCTGCCAAAATTGCAGATTTTGCTACAGATTGAGTTGCATTCGAAGCAGCGTTGGCTCGAGCCATTTCCTGCACGGCATTGTCGCGGCTCTGCAGCTGTTCTGTTGTAGACTGAATCTGCTGCTGCTGCGTATCAACATTGCGGTTGGCAATCTGATTGCTGTTCACCTTGCCCATCGTCTGCTGGTTGTACAGGTTGCTCGCGTTGCGGTTGGCTAAGTCATTCTGATTGCGCTGATTCTGCTCTGCCATGGTCATAGCGCGGTCTGCGTGGTCAATCTGCTGATTAACAAACGACTGCTGAATGCCCATCTGCTGCCTCTGCCATGCAAGGCGCATCTCCTGCTGTTCCTGTTCGATTTTCTGCTGGAATTCTTCCTTTGCACGGTACTTTTCGTCAAGAGCCTCCATTCCGCGAGCAGCAATGAGTGTTGCCTCTTCACGCGTAAAGCCTGAGTCACGGCAAATCTGCTGCAGGGCAAGCTTAAGCATAGTGTTATATGTCTGCCTGTCCATTGAATAGAAAGCGTATACATACCATACATGCTGCTTGCTCGTCATTGGCTTGCCATTCTTGTCCTGACCAGTTACGACATCCTTGACGACCTCGTACCAGTGATAGCCTTCAAACTGGAGGCCTGTAACGTTCGTCACACTTGAAAGTGCAATGCGCTGAATGTTGCTCTTTGCACCGTCGCTCAGGCTGGAACCTATGGAAGAGCTTATCTGAGTCGCTATGGTCTGACCGACAGCCATAAAACCTGTGGCTCGTGCTGCGACAAGACCATCTTCCCATCCGATGTATGACTGGCTGCCTGTGGGAACCATCCATTCGCGGTTGATTTTTGACATCAACCCCATCTCCTGGCAGTAGTTGACGGCGTTGCCGCGGCGCAATGTGCGCAGCCACGCGGGAACCTGCTCTTCTCCTTCGAGGCGGCCGTTCCAGTCAACAACTTCCTCAGTCGCCTTGTCAGCTGCCGAAAGTGGCATCACGGCGAAGGCTGAAACCAATACGATGCACAGCACCGCGATAAATTTTGTCTTTTTCATAGTATAAACTCCTTATCTGAAGGGGCACAGAGCTTAGCCCTGCACCCTGATTTGTGAATAATATAAAGTGGCAGCCGCAAAAAAATCAGTTTTTTATGCGCTCCAGATTCAAAACTATAGTTTTTTTGACTGCATTGCACGAACCCTGCCACCAGAGCAGCTAGGTTCAATTTTGACTGACAGAGTTTCCGTAATCAAGTTTGGATTTATGCCTGGTGTACTGATCAATTGCTCCTTCCATTCACACCTCATGTACCAAATACTTTTATCTAGCTTAGTTTTAGCAGAGGCAATTTTATTTCCTTCACAGTCGAAAACTTTTATAGTTATTTCAGGCATAATATTTCTTGACATTTTATCCCAGTCTGCTTTTTCCAGATTCCATTTGCCAAGTTTTGGGGTTTTTAGATAGGCAGCGTACATGCGGTTCCACAAATCAAATACATCGGGATTCAATCTGAAATTTATGGGAAGAGCAAATTGCACCGTTTCATGCTCATAATCTGGGTTGACAACATCAAGAAGAGAAGGATCATATATTATGTCTGCCCAATTATTCCTAACAAACTCTTCCATATCATTCCAGATTTTTTCCCATTGCTTACGGAGTTTCATGTCATTCAGTGCCGTTTCACCAAGGTTCACTCCAGTAATCTGAGATGTAAGACCGTCAAGACGTGCCGCAGCCTCGACAATTGCACTGCTTGAGCCGACTGCTTTCTGATAGTATGCCATTGCCTGCACAATGCTTCCACCTTCCTGTTCCACAGCCATTCCCTTTGCAGTAAACACGTTTGCAGCAACCTCTGCCTGCTGCTTATCTCCATTTGCTTTTAATGCCGCAATGTCACTCTCTGGAAGCCCTATTCCTTTTAGCAACTCATAGCTTGCCATGTGTATTGCAATGCCACTACTCAAGTCTGTTTCTGAAAGATTCGGTGCAGAATAAACCTTACCTACAATGGATGAGCTTTTTACGTTTTGGATACTGCACTGGAGCGAGTATGAACTGCCAGTCTTTATGAGCATGACACTTACAAGGTAGTCTGCCTCAACGAGCGTAGCATACTGAATTTCATCCTCGCTACCCGAAAGGTAGGCATTCTGCTCCGATATCTTCTGCTCTTCCATAAGCTGCCGTGCCGCCTGACGGTCAATGACTACAAGACCAGAATAATTCTGAAAATCCGTAGTCAGCTGCCCCTGTACATAAATGGGAACCCATGTGTCTGCTTCTCCGCCATTCTGAAAGGCTGGGGTTGCAACGGTTATTCTGCTTCCAGATTTGACAGTCTGTGCCATAATAGGACACGCCACGAGCAGGGCAAACAAAATGTTAAATATATACCTTATTTTTCTCATAATCATTGTTCTCCTGCGTTTGATTCAACAGATCCTTGCTTACATATAAGAAATAATGCACCTTTTTCTGGGACTTGTATTTTTCCATATTTTTTTGCGACAGCAAGGTATCCGTCATGTTCTGGCAAACGAAATCCGTTTGCATGCAGTAAAGGTATTCTTCCTGCTCCATAGAAAGATAGATAAGTTCGCACTTCCCAATGACTATCACGTATTCTTCTACGATCCACACTTCCATCATCCATACGCCTATAGACAGGTGTAAGTCCACAAAGCTCACTTAACATATTACACAGAGATACAGCTTGTGGTATATCATTAACATTATTGTCATACCCTACTGAGTTTGCCCATTCATTCAAGGATTTCACCTGTTCGTTTGTCAAAGTTATGACAACTGGACTGAATGAGTCTACTGCTACTACATGATTTCCTCTTTTATCATTAAAAGAAACTAATTGATCTGGAAATACCTGTGCATCAAGTAACTGAGTGCCAAATATCTTGCGTTTCAAAGCTTCTTTTGCTCTGTCTGCTTCTGCTGCTTCTGCTTTAGCAGAATCTTTCAGAATTTTATCCTTTGCAGCTAGAGCTCTGCCAGACAAGGTCTCTGCATAGCATGAAAAACCTGCGCTAAAGAACAAAAGCATGATAGATGCAAACAGCACCATTGTCTTTTTTCTAATCATATTCATATAAATCATCTCCTTCTTTTATTTACAAGGCACCGAGTTGTTTCAATGCGTCTTTTGCATCTTCACTTCCCTGATCAGCTGCTATTTGAAGCAATCTACGGGCTTCAGCTTCATTTTTATTTACTCCCAGCCCATTGTAATACATAACGCCTAAATAATATTCCGGTGCGCCACCAAGCCCCTGACCGCAAGCCTTCTCATACCATTGTGCAGCTGCGGCATAATCCTGTTTTACTCCATTCCCGGTGGCATACATAGAGCCCAAGTTATGCTGTGCATTGGCAAGCCCATGATTGGCAGCTTTTTCAAACCAATAAGCAGCTGTGGCATTATTCTTTTCTACTCCTAGCCCGAAGTTATACAACAGTCCAAGAAAATGTTGCGCCGTAGAATTACCCTTTTCCGCCGCTTTTGCAAACAGCTTTGCGGCCGATGCGTAGTCGTCTTTATCAACTTCATCATAGGCTTTGTCAAGAATATCCTGCACATTTGATGAATCTGAAAGCTTTGCTTCTTTGGTGGCGGCTGGCTTTTCCTGCTGCTTTTTATTTTCTTTTTTTGTCTTTAATTGTTCAGTCTTTTCTTTAGTTTCTTGAACAATTTTGTCTTTTGTTTTCTTGAACTTGTCCGAAACTGATTCGGAATAAGCAAACTCTGCTGCTACAAGTGCAAGGCACAGAAAGACAGCTGTAATCCTTTTCATATCTATTTCCTCCATATATTTTGTTTTTGCCGCTATTCTGTGTAAGCGGCAATTATTTCCGTTAGTTTTTTCAGCACTGGTGCAAACTGCTCAACGCTGAATGTTTCTGGCAACTTAACGTAGCGGTAACGATATGTGCCATCAACCTTTGTTTTGCTATTTTTGAACTTGTTAAGCCCACCATTCAGCTTATATTTGGGCAGAACCTCTGCAAGCCAAGATTCGAAGAGCTTTTTAAGAGTTTTTTCGTTAATTCGTTTATCTACCGGCTCAGAACCATCAGGCACTTGTGCAAAGACCGCCAGTTTGTTGGTCATCAGCTCCACGCCAAACTCAAGACCTTCCTTTTGCCGTGTACATGTCCACTTGAGGCAGGCACTGTTCTGAGCATATCCTATTGTTGCCAGCCAAAGAGCTTTATTACAAACATCACATCTGTTCTGATGCATAATGGCAGAACCATAGAGTTTTTTGAACACATCAGCAAAACGTATTTTTTCCAGCTCTTCAAGAACAGCTTCCGGCGGAAATATGAGTGAATCATTTTGAGAAGATGTTTTCACTGCATAATCAAGTATTGAAAGCAAATCTTGCATCATTTTCTTGTATGATTTAAGGAACAGCGTCGCAAAATCATCATTCGCAATATTTTCCGGCAAGAGCTGCAATAATTCCTCGTATGAAACAGGCTTCCAGTTTTCATTTCCGCTCAAGCCTTTTTGTTCATTAAACAGCTCAAGCGATTTTTGCGGCGCAAGCAAAAAGCGGTACACGACAGCTTCTTTCAGCTCTTTCAATTCCGCAGTTTTTTCATTGTACCGTTTCAGCTGCTCACTATCAGGGAATGCTTTGACTTTGTTTTCAATGACCGTACAGCACTGCTTGCCGTCTGTTGATTTAAATCTTATAAGCAGGTCAAAATGTTTTTCTTCGCGGTTTACGCTGATTATGCTGGCGCAGCTGGGGGCAAAAAGGTTCATAAGTTTTATACAACTGCTACTGTTGTGCTGAATAAGCCATGCGATTATGTTGCTGTGGAACAGCTCTTTGCTGCCAAGCGTCATTGCAAAAGCAAGATTTGATTCAAGCCGCTGTATACATTTCTTTAACTCATCAAATGATTTATCTGTCATGCAAGCCCTCCTTGCTTTGTTTGCAAATTTATTGACCTAACCAATATGGGGGTATTGGTCTGTCCGATACCCCCGTATTGGTGTGTCAACATCCCCGTTACTGAAGGTCAGTATTCCTCGTTACTGACCTCCAGTATTTGCCCTGTCATTCCGGCTGCCCGGTCATTGAGCGTAGCCGAAATGACCGGCGGATTTACTTAACCGCGTTCAGAGCGAATGCGTATTTAAGCTCGCGGATTTCCTTTAGCGAGATTCCGCTGCCTGTAAACTTTGTGCGGATTACGAGCGTCACGCTGACTTCGTTTGCAAGGCTGTTGCGCAGCGCGGCGGCGGCCGTCATATCGACAACGCACTTGTTCACGCTTGGGTCAAACTGTGCGTTGATGTCTTCAAACACGCCGGTTACGCGCGGCTGCATCTGCACGATGTCGTTCACAAAGCTGTAGCCTGACAAAAGCCGCTTTGCCAGAGCCTTTTCGCGTCGCGCGAACAGGTCAACCATCGTTTCCTTCTGGATTTCGCACCCTTCGGCGATGATGTCATCTGCCAAATCTGCGTCGCGCACCGAGCCGAGCAGCTGGTCGCGGTCATTTTCCGGTGTGAATGCATTCTGGCGGTAACGTCCGTTCCAAGTGTACTTAGCCATTAAGCACACTCCTTAAGTTGTGGTTTAAAACAAACCGCCCCTGCCGCGCTTTGCAGACGCAGCTGATGCGGTACAAATGCGCGCAAGGGCGCTTGTTCGAGAAGGTTGGTTGTGTATCTGAAAATTCGGTTAAGCGGCTTTTGAGCTGTGCAGAGCTTGGTTGTGCGCAGCTGTGTGGGCTGGTGCACAGCAGCGCGCGGCAACGTGTGCAGAGCACAGAGCCGGTGTGCAGAGCGCGGTTGTGCGCAGTCTTGGCGCGACAAGCGACAAGCGACAAGCGACAAGCGACAAGCGACAAGCGATTATACGAGAAACATTTTCTTTGTCAAGTGGTTTAACCCACTTTTCGGAAAATTCCTTCACTTTTTCCGCGTCCTTTTTGACCTTTCTGCTTTTATACTAACACGGATTCCATAAAAAAGCAATAGGAGTAGATTTAGAGTACAACGCACGGAATTTTAGTGCGTTTTCTGGAAATTCAGGGGAATTTCCAGAGGAAAAAAAATTTACACGTGAAAACAAAACTGTTTACGTACGCAAACAGAAAAAACTACGTACGTAAACAAAAATGTTGCACGTTGGGCCGGAAATGACGCAACGCCACTTTGGACTGCCAAGCGACCCGCCCCACACCGGGCGGCTCAGTTCAGGGCTTCCGCCATCGCAGTCCGCCCTTTTTCATGCCCGGTATGGGGAAACGCTAGCGGGCGGCGGCAAGCTCCTCGACTTCCTTCAGGGGCAGGCCGGTATACTGGGCTATCTTTTCATGCGAAAGGCCGTCCGCCAGCATGTTCCGCGCGGCGGACAGGGCCGCAGTCACTTGAATATACGGCAATTCTGTCTGATGACCAGGTTTCTGTCTCATATAACGTTCTTTTGACGAGAGCGTCATATGACAGCAATAATGAACTTGATTTTTATCAGACATCCAAGTCGGGGTCTTTTTATTTTGGCTATGAAAACATTTCGGAATTACAGTCTTCTTTTCAATTTCTGGGAGAAATAAACAATCC
>AUXO017565480.1_pt1 | contig 10387 bp, 12 predicted proteins | sample 768731 | NCBI WGS metagenome assembly AUXO01 (sample SAMN02715735, study PRJNA202380) | gut metagenome | biome: sheep rumen | host: Ovis aries | place: New Zealand: Palmerston North | reverse complement strand
AAGGATAAAAAATTATGGAACACCCCAAACGGTTATTCTTGTTCGCAGGATACAGCAAAAACGAATCTGTTGATGATTCTTTGATTTTCTGTGTGTCAGAATTATCAAAATATGGTGATGTTATTGTCTGTATGGATAATGACTTGAAAGCACGGGAATTAACACCACTTAAAAAATACACAATTCATACAATTGCAAAAAAACACGGTGAATACGATTTTGGTTCTTATAAACGCGCATATGAATATGCAGACAAACATAAATTATTATCAAAATACGATTATGTGTATTTGGTAAATGATTCTGTATTCGGACCATTATTTGATATATCAAACACATTAAAAGAAATAGAATCTATTGATACAGATGCCGCATCAATTGTTATTTCAAAACACAAAACACATTCATTTATGGAATCTTGGTTTGTCAGATTAAATAAAAAAATTGCTAAATCTTCTTGGTTTAAAAAATTCATTATGTCCGTAAAACAAGAAGACGCAAAATCTACGATAACTGTAAAATATGAACATGGTTTATCCAATGTTATAAAAAACAATAATTATTCATGGTCTGGAATTTATGGTTTTCATGGACGCTTTACCTATAACAACCCAAAATATTTATTTAATCACGGTTGCCCTTTCGTTAAAAAAGCCTGCTTTACACGACATAATGGCTCTTGTGGAAATCAGATTAAATATATTTTGAATCATTGTCAGATGCGTGTTCAATTACCAATTATGACAACTGCAAATAAATTATATGGCAACAATTATATGAATTGGTTTTTAACATATAATCCAATAAAAATAATAACTAGAAAAATAAAATACGCTTTACAAAAAATAACAAATGGTGGAATATGAAAAATAATAAAAGAATTGCTGCAATAACAATGGCGCGTGATGATGAATTTTTCTTGTCGCGTTGGATTGCATATTATGGCAAACAATTCGGAACTGAAAATTTATATGTTTTATTAGATGGCACCGATCAAAATATTCCTGAAAACATCGGAAATGCACATATAACCAAATTACCACACGAAGATATGTCCCGTGTCGCCGGTGATAAATACAGAATTAAAAAATTGTCTGATTTAGCAAACGAATTATTAAAAAAATATGACATAGTTATTGGCTGTGATGTTGATGAATTTTTAATCGTTGACCCTAAAATCCACACAACATTATCAAAATATTTATCAAATAAAAAAATAAATACTACATTATCCGGATTGGGTTTAGATGTCGGCCAACATTTATATTGTGAAGCAATACTGGATAAACACGCACCCTTCTTGGAACAGCGGGAATATGCCCTGTTATCCACAAGATACACAAAACCAGTTGTTATAAATCGTGCAATTTCATGGGGTTCTGGATTTCACAGTATAAAAAATCACAATTTCCATATAGATAAAAATTTATATTTATTGCATTTTGGTTCTGTGGATATGGATATGTTGGAACAAAAGGCTAAACACCGTGGTGCTGATTGGTTAAAACATTTGAAAAGACGCGGAAACGGCACCATAAATGCAATCACCAGAAAAAAAGCACATGGTGAAAAATGGTTAAAAATTGCACGCATATTACAAACATATTTTCGTCCAATTTATTCATGGCGAAAACCTGCAATGTGCGGATTAAAAATCGTTGTAAAAATACCAACCAGATTCAAAAAAACAGGGATATAAAAATATCCCCGTTTTTTTTATTTTCCAATAAATTTATAAATTAATTTTTTATATTTATTTGATATTTTATCCGTTGGTTTATCAAACACGCCCAGAGAATCTAAATCCATCAGAAAACTTTTTACATATTTTATATCTTCATCTTCTTGAACAAATTTTAATTTTCTGGCTATCTGATATATTATAACCGGCCACATAAAATTTTTCTGCCAAACAGACATCTCTTCATCAGTTGCGCTGTCCATATACAAAACAAAAGTTTCTTTTAAACCAATCATCCAATTACGCATTTTTTTAACTTCTTTTGAAGCCATATCTATCGAATTTAAATTTGGATAATAATAATAAAATGGTAATTTGGTTATAGTGACACTTGGTTTTCTTAACATTAATTTTGACCACCAAGGAAAATCTTCAAATAATATTCCCTTGATAAAATCTACATCTTTTACAAAATCTGTTTTTAATAAATGACGCCATACATAACAATGCTTTACAGCCCACTTTATTTTTGTATGCGAAGATTCTGTTGCGTGTTCAAAAATATTATCTGTTACAAAATATTTAACTTTATTTATATCATAATGTTTTTTTATTCCGCATGGCATAACATCATCTGTATTCATTTTTAATTTATGCCTTATCAATAATTGTGGGCGATAAAATTTATCTTTATACCAAGAAACAATATCGGTATTGTTTTTTTGAGCCAACCCATACGCAATTTCCATGGTTTGTGGATGAATAAAATCATCACTATCTAAAAACATAACATATGGTGTTTTTACATATTTCATACCATAATTTCGTGCATCGGATAATCCACCATTTTCCTTGTGTACAACGATAAATCTTTTATCATTTTTTGCATATTCTTCTGCAATATCGCCAGATTTATCCGGTGTTCCATCATCAACACAAATCGCAACCCAATCTTGGAAAGTTTGATTTTTAACGCTGTCCAGACATCTTTTCAGATATTTTTCAACATTATACATAGGAATTATTATAGATATTTTTGCTTTCATTGTTTTCCCCTACATTTTATTTATCATGACATCTGCAAACGAACCAGAAATCGGATTTTCAGAACCACGATAAGTTACTTTTTGGAAAAAAGAATCTTTTGTAATTTCATCAAATAATTTTTTATCAAAAGGTTTATCTTTATAACCCCACCATAATGCGTGTGTTGGGTCTTGGTCAACATGTGGCATTTTTGCAAAATATTTTTTTGCTCTTTCATCATTCATAACCAATGTCTTGAATAATAATTGGTGCATAAAATAATCAAAGTTATGATTTTCATGCATCCAATAATCAAGAATCATCGCACGCCAAGCGTCCAATAAAAAAGCACCCTTTCTCGCACGAATAAAACAATTCTGCATAAAAGAATAAGGACTGCCTACATTTTGTCCAGCCAGATAAACAAAGAAATCTTCTTTTATAATCCAATCTTGAATCGGAGATGTCACAAATCCGGTTGCATCAAGCCAAATACCACCATGTTCATAAAGCAATTCCACACGACAAATATCCGCAAAATGCGCATGCGCTATTTTACCAGCTTTATATTTATCAATAATTTCTTGTGGCAAGGTTATATAATCAAAAATTGTATTTTCATCTAATACGATTAATTCCTGTTTACAATGACGACGAACACTTCTGAAACAAGCCTTGACCAACGCAGGTGCTTTTTCTTCACCCTGTAACCAAATTGTCCAGATTTTTTCGTTTTTATCATCTTTAACAACGCTTCTTTCTGGAATTGATGCAACAGCAGGCAAATATCTTTTAAAATATTCAGGTATTACACGCGAAATAACATCGCTTCTTATTTTTCTGCGTTTGATTCTTGAACGCCACGGCCAATTAAAAATATGCCCTAACAAGATAACTTTTGTCATCGCAAAAATACGTCTTATATTCATTTGTTTTTCCTGTTGTTACAAAAGTGAATTCGGGCGGCAAAAATCTGCCGCCCATTATTTTTTATTCTTCAACAACACCTTCATCATCTTCATCAGATGGACCTGTTGTCATTTCTTCAGCAATACCACTTGCCTTTGCCATGATTTTATCAAGCAATTCTTTCTGAGCGTCTTCATGGTCTTTCAACCATTGACGTGCGTTTGCTTCACCCTGACCTATTCTTTCATTGTTATAAGAATAGAAAGAACCAGCCTTTTCAATCAAATTATATTTGACACCCATATCCAAGATTTCACTGATTCTTGAAATACCTTCGCCATACATAATCTTGAAATCAACAGTTCTGAAAGGTGGCGCAACTTTGTTTTTAACAATTTTAACGCGTGTTTCATTACCGATAACATTTTCTTTATCTTTGATTGCACCGGTTCTGCGAATATCCAAACGAACAGACGCATAGAATTTTAACGCATTACCACCAGATGTTGTTTCTGGACTGCCAAACATAACACCAATTTTCATACGAATCTGGTTAATAAAGATAAGCAATGTATTGCTGCGTGATACAGAACCAGCCAATTTTTTCAAAGATTGAGACATCAATCTTGCAGTTGTTCCCATATATGTATCACCAATATTACCTTCTAATTCAGCCTTTGGTACCAATGCCGCCACAGAATCAACAACAACAACATCAACAGCACCAGATTTAATCAATGTATCTGCGATTTCCAATGCCTGTTCACCAGAATCAGGTTGTGAAATAATCAAATTAGAAACATCTACACCCAATTTTTTAGCATAACTTGGGTCCAATGCATTTTCAGCATCAATATATGCACATGTGCCACCTTTCTTTTGAGATTCAGCAACAGCGTGCAACGCCAATGTTGTTTTACCAGAAGATTCTGGACCATAAATTTCAACAATTCTTCCCTTTGGATAACCACCGATACCCAATGCGATATCAAGTCCCAGAGAACCAGATGAAATAGCTTCTATATTTTGTTGTGAACCATCACCCATTTTCATGATGGCTTCTTTACCAAATTGTTTTTGGATTTGTGCCAGTGCTGATTCCAATGCAGGATTTTTTGCAGCAACTGTTTCTTTTATTGCTTCTTTCTTAGCCATTTTTTCCCCTTATTTTTATACTGAAATCATACTAAGAAAATTGATACAACGCAAGGTGTATTTCAACTACTTTTTTGACCACAAAACAATTGTTGACAATACCGCCATAACAAAGGTTATCAGCCACACTGCCGATGTAGAATCAAACAAAGTTATACAAATTGTTCCAAATATTGGTGCAACAACACTTGGAAAATTCACACTGGTTCTGAAAAAGCCATAATATTTTGATTGTTCTTTCTTTGGCATAGCATTGAAAAACAATAAATCATGGCTTGTTTCCATCAACGCACCAGATATTTGCCACAATACAAATATAGATAACAATCCATATCCAGATGCAAATGTTGCAATCAAAGAAAACACCGCAAATGAAACAAAACCAACCGTTAACCAAAACCGTGCACCATATTTTTTTATATATGGCCCAATAAATAATTCTGAAATAACATAAGGCAATATCCCCAGCGACAAAATAATACCCAATGTTTCATTTGTAAAACCATTTTCTATAACAATAATTGGAACATACAACAATCGCATTGAACGCAACGCAAAAAAACCAAAATTCACAACATATGCTCGCAACATACCCCTTTTCTTAAAAAACGATACCGAACTTATTCTTAATGCACGCATTGTTTTTCTGAAATTAACGCGTTTAACAACTTTGTCTTGTTGAACAATTCCAAAATGTTTAAAAAACAACAAACCCGATAAATAAATTAAACCAGCTGCAAAAAATGGCATTCTGTAATCACCATAAAACAACCCAACAATCCACATTGCAAACATTGGCGCAATAATAGAACCTATGTTCGCCCACAAATGTAATCGCGCATTTAATTTTTCCATACCAATACCCTTGGAAAATTCAGATATAAATAACGGCAATAAAATTCCATTTATGGTCAATGCAATATTCACAAGGTAATCTAAAACAATAAAAGTTGTTGGTTTAACAGAAAAACTCATCATCACATAACCCAAACCCAATGTGGACATTGTGATATACAACAGTTTTGATTTTGTAAAAAAATGAAAAATTTCCGATGAAAATATCCCGACTATAACCGCAAACATCGCATAAACTGCCGCATAAACGCCAACCGCAGCAGAAGCCATTTCTTCATTTAAAAATTCTTTAAATATCCCCAACAAAACCAACGAATAAACAGCATTGACAACAGAGCCTGCAAACCCTGTAAACAACCCAAGATTTGCAAACGAATACCCTGTTACATTTTTGTTTATAGAAAGATATTTTTCTGCTCTCATATTTTCCCTATGTTATCAATATAACACAAATTTATTTTTTATAAACTGTATTTTTTCTTATCTATATCTCGAAGTGTTTGCATGCGTCAAAGCAATCGCAATCGCATCACTTTCGTCATTTGTTTTTGGTTTTGCAGCAGGCAACAATATAGACAACATTTTGTAAATTTGTTCTTTGTCTGCATGTCCCATAGAAGTCAGCGCTTTTTTAACCTTGTTTGGTTCATATTCAAACACAGGTATATTTTTTACAGCGATCGCAGTAATTGCGGCCGCACGCGCCTGACCCAACAACAATGTTGTTTTTGCGTTTTTATTAACAAAAATAACTTCTATTCCGCATTCGTTTGGTTGGAATTTTTCAATCAATTCAGTTAAGTTATTAAATATAAAAGCCAACCTTTCTGGAAAAGGTATCTTTGTTGGTGGCAATATAACACCACTATCTACATAGGTACGATTTGAACCCGCAACATCTATGATTGCCCAACCTGTATGCAAAAGTCCCGGATCTACACCTAAAATTCGTTTCATGTTATTTCCTGATTGTTATTTTTTCAACACTATTGGAACCATAATAATTATTTATTGCAACTGTGATTTCATCGATTTTATAAGATAATTCCAGCGCAAAAGCCGGTGATATCGGACGCAACACAATATTAAATTTTTTATTACGAGTCATTTTTACCGCAACAACATTTGATATATTTGCAATTTCATTTCCGACAATACCGCGCCAATTATTTACCAAATCAGCATCACTTACACGGCCACCAAAAACAGCCATTAATGAACCAAACGCAGAACCTAATGTTTGCGGTCTTGTAAAACGCTTTTCAATTTTTTGTTGTTTATCTTGGTTTGACATAAGTGTACTCTTTAGGCATTAAAACAAACATTTTTCCAGTTGCGTGTTGACCATGCGCTAATTCGAAAGCTTCGTCCCCTACACCAAAAAAGATATCGGCACGAATCCAACCTTTGATTGCTCCGCCTGTATCTTGAGCAATCATCAAACGATTAAATGCACGACCATCAGACAAAGATGTATTTATATACACCGGCAATCCCAATGTATAGATAGAATCATCAACTGCGATTGTTCTGATTTTTGAAATTTTTACGCCCATTTTTCCGATAACATCAAAACTGTCTGCGGCGCGATAATAAACATAACGCGGATTATTATCAACCAATTCTTGAGCCAATGCACGATGTTCTTTTAAATATGCACGCACTGCCTTCATTGTATAGCCACCTTCTGGACGAATGCCGCGTTTTTTCAATTGACCACCAATACCATTAAATGGCAAATCATTGGTAGACGCAACATTAACCTTTACTTTGCTGCCGTCTTCCAATATCAATGTTGCAGACCCCATATCTTGTAAATCAATTGGGTCTATCCAATAAATTACACGACCAATACGGTTTTTAACTAAAATTTTACTGTCTACGCCCTTGTATTTACGACCATCTGTTGGTGTATCCATAATTGGCACACTGCATTTTGCTGTTTGTGTACGACAGGCATGAACAACTGGTGAATAATATCCAGTAAATTTGCCACCTTTGTCTGAACCAGATTCATTATAAACCTGATATGGTTGGAAATGAGATTCAAACCACGCACGAACAGTTTTAACATCTGCAGATGCACTTGGCAGCATATTGCATTTTTCACGCAATAATTCTGGATCTGGAATAACAGATCCCTGATATTGAATTTTTGCACGACAGGTATTACGGAACGCCTGTAAAGCATATCTTACATCATCATCACGCCACCCCGGCAACGCAGAATAAGAAACAGCAACCAAATTAGACGGTGTTTTGGAATTATTTCCGACATGTGTCGGTGTCGATAAATCACACCCCGCAATCAAAGCACCCATACCCATAACAAAAGCCAATTGTGTTATTTTATTCAATACAAACATTTTAATTATCCCCCCACTTGTAAAAATCATTTCTTAGTGTTATATTATCATAAAACCGAGGATAAAAAAAGGAGCAATCGTATGCCAAAGTTTAATATTATATCTCAATTTATGAAAGATATATCTTTTGAAAGCCCAAATGTGCCAGAATTATTCTTTAAACAAGATAATGGTCAGGCTAAAATTGAAATCAACATTGATATCAACATCAAGGGTTCTGAAAACAATTTATATATGGTAGATTTGATTACCAAGGTTCATTCTAAATTAGAAGCAGACAATAAAACAATCTTTTTAATTGAATCAACATATACCGGAATGGTTCAATATGAAGAAAAAGACGAAGATGCTAAAAAGAAAACTTTGTTGATTGATGTTCCAACATTGTTATTCCCAACAGTTCGTTCTTTGGTAACAAGATTAACATCAGAATCTGGTTTTCCAACATTTGTAATGCAACCAGTTGATTTTGCAGCTTTGTATGAACAAAGACAAAATGCATTAAAACAAAACGCAGAAAACAAACCTGCAAACGAATAAAAAAATAAAAACAAAAAAACACCGGCAATTTGCCGGTGTTTTTATTTCTTTAATAATAATTATGCAGCCGCTGTAAACACCTTTTGCACATCATCATTTGCGTCCAAAGCATCAACCAATCTTTCGATTTTTGCATATGCTTCGTCATCTAAATCAACAGGCATATTTGGAACCCATGTAATTTCTGCATTTTCAGGTTCACCCAATTTATCAGCCAAAGCCTTTTGAATATTCATGAAATTGTCAGGCTTAGTTGTGATGATAAAGCCTTCTTCACTGGATTCAAGGTTATCTGCATCAACTTCCATAACCAATTCCATCATTTCATCTTCTGTTTTACCAATGGACGCAGGATACATAATTTGACCAACATGTGAAAACATGAATACTACGGAACCTTCTTCACCCATATTACCGCCATTTTTAGCAAATATATTACGGATTTCTGGAACAGTTCTGCGTGGATTATCTGTCAAAGCTTCTACAATAACAGGTACTGCATTTGGGCCATAACCTTCATATCTTACAGCTACGAAATTATCTGTGTTTGCGCCCGACGCTTTTTCAATAGCGCGTTTAATGTTATCATTAGGCATAGATGCTTTACGAGCCTGTAAAATTGCCAAACGCAATCTTGGGTTATTATCAGGATTTTTATCACCCAATTTTGCAGCCATTGTGATTTCACGTGCCAATTTTGTAAACAAACCGCTACGTGCTGCATCAACTAATCCTTTCTTGTGTTGGATGTTGTGCCATTTACTGTGTCCAGACATATTTGACCTTTTGATTTAATTAGATTAAAATTACAAAAAAAGGATAACAAATGATTGGAAAATTGCAAGGTATAATTGATTATATTGGCGACGGATTCGTTATTTTAATGGTAAACGGGGTCGGATACAAGGTTTATAGCCCTGAAATTTTATCCATAAAAAGCAATGTTTCATTATGGATTGAAACAATTGTTCGCGAAGATTCTATCCGTTTATTCGGGTTTTCAAGCCTTGCTGGTCAGGCTTTATTCAACCAATTGACCAGTGTTTCTGGCGTTGGACCAAAGGTTGCATTGGCAATTATGTCTACAATTAAAACAGATACATTGATGTCTGCCATCGCAACTGGTGATGCAAAAACAATTGCAACAACCCCAGGCGTCGGCAAAAAAGTAGCCGAAAAAATCATTGTTGAATTGAAAAACAAAATGGGTGGTGGCACATTTGATTTTTCTGTTGCCGACAATGGCGTATTGCCAGATTTGTTATCTGCACTTGAATCATTAGGATATCGCCGTATGGATATTATAGAAATGGCGCAACATCTGGTTTCACAAAATCCAGATATGGATGTTGCAAAATTGGTTCCAATGGCTTTAAAAGAAATAAGTGGTAATAAATAAAATGAATAATGAAACTATATTTGCACTGTCCAGTGCGCACGGAAAATCTGGTGTAGCTGTTATTCGTATCAGCGGTAATGAATTGACCGAATTATTTCATAAAATTATAAATAAAACGGAACACACACCACGACACGCATATTACACAAATTTCCGAGATGATAATGGTGATTTAATTGACCAATGTATCGCTGTATTTTTTAATGCACCCTATTCTTTCACAGGCGAAGATGTTATTGAAATTTATTCACACGGTTCACCGGCTGTAATAAATAAAATATTTGATTATCTGCGCCAACATGGTTGCAGAATCGCAAATCGCGGTGAATTTTCAAAACGCGCATTTTACAACAATAAAATGGATTTAACAGATGTCGACGGATTGATTGCATTGCTTGATGCACAAACAGACAAACAAAGACAATCTGCGTTAAAATCTTTAACCGGTCAAGATTC
>AUXO017373026.1_pt1 | contig 10387 bp, 4 predicted proteins | sample 768731 | NCBI WGS metagenome assembly AUXO01 (sample SAMN02715735, study PRJNA202380) | gut metagenome | biome: sheep rumen | host: Ovis aries | place: New Zealand: Palmerston North | reverse complement strand
AATCATCATCTTCATCATCATCCTGAACTGATCTATATGGATCAACATTTGCAAACTTGTCCATACGATCATGAACAAACCAACGGTCTTCATCATCCATATCAGCATAGTAAGTATCTAAATACTCATCAATATCTCTTTCACCAATCCAGTCATGTGCATCATAATGATCAAGAATTTCACGACAGATGTCATATGAATTGTAGCTAGGATTTTCATCTTCGTCATCCATATCATCATCGTCCACATCATCCATATCTTCATTCTTTACAGACTTATCTGATGCTTTCTTTGATTCTTCAACTAAGTCAAGAGCGTCACAGACTGACCAAAGTTCATCAACTGACATCTGAGCAATAAGTTCTCTACATAAAGCTTCCATTGAAATATAACCATCAGACGCAGCATCAAGCAAAATAACTGCTGGATCGTCAGCGCTTTCATTCTTAATAAGATTTTCAAGTCGAGTAAGACGTTTTTCTAAAATAGTTTTACGCTTGTCATTGTCGATAATCTGTTTAGCTTTATCCATTGCTTCATTCTTTGTCATAGTATCAATCCTCCAAACTACATATTAAAATCAAAATCTTCTTCTTCAGATCCCTCATCACCAGCTTCTCCATCTGGAGACTCTTCATCTGAAGATTTATCTTCACTCTTTACGAACTGCTCTAAATTAAGAGCATCTATAATGTCTTCATCATTAGATACTCTATTGAGTAGTGCAGCTATAAGTTTAGCTTTATCTGCATTCTCAAAAATGCCTTCATCAACATTTTTCACTAAGTCAAGGATTGAACCAGTAGTTTCAATCTCTGCTTTTTGAATATCTGATAAACGAGTATCCTCAGCTGTTAGAATTCTTGGCATCTCAACAGTAAAGCTTGGCGGCAATATGTTGTGAATAGAACAATACCAGTATATTAGATCTTTTAATCCAGATTTAATGATGCGTTGACATCTTTTTACTGTTCTTGCATAGCGAATGTCTAACTGAGTTAGAGTCGTATCTCCGATTCCACCAGGGGCTTCATCTGACTGACCTAAGAATTGCTTAGGAACTTTCAATGCACCATAATAACGATCGTCAAAGTAATCAATATCAGCTAATGCTGAAACATTAACTTCACCGCCAACTTCCTGAACTGTTACTGCACCCTGACCATTACGAGTTGGGAAATAAACATTACCACCTGTTAAAATAGGTGAAGATCTTGAACTAAATACCTCAGTACTAACATTGATCGATTGCTTTGATGAAACAGCAGTTTTTAACTCACGAATCATTCTTGCTGTATCTTGTGATGAAGCTGCGCCGACATCTACAGAAAACAATCTATAAAATGATGATCGTGTTAATCTAGCAAGAATTAAAAGATCATCTAATAGCTGACGCTGTTTATAGTACTGCCTTGCCGCCTCAAGAAATGATGATCCATACTGGATATATGAATCAGAAGATAGTGCATCTCTATTTGCTCTATCAGAGATGAAATGAATAAATGATCGCTCTGGAAGCAGCTTATCATTATCAATAGCTGATTTATCTTTGCTCTGTGGCTGATATAAATAGCCTAGAGGAACACCATAGCGATATATGTGAACTACATCTTCTGGCTCTGCTAATGTGAAATAATCACCTACATTGTACTCTTTTCTATAGTCTATATTGGAATAGTTAGTATCAACAAAACACTCACCAAAAGTGACTACGTTAAAAGCTAGTGGGTAAATAATATCATTGATCCTAAACTTGTTCTTAAGAAATGATGTCATCATCTCTGCAAAGTCTGGATTATCGGCAGATTCTACCCAAGCGGCTAAGCCAGTATCAGAATCTATAAGAGAAGCATCTTCTGATATGAGCTCAACAGCTGATAATGTAACGCCATCTTTGAGCATTTCACGATAGTCTTTAATCTTAGATTGTCGATCATTAGACAGCGTCCTCAAAGATGTCAGAATGTTATTATCTCTGTTTAGAAAGATATTCTCAAGCTTATCATCCCTAACATCATTTGTATCTTTAATGACTTCAACTCTGTTAGAGAGACCAAACATATTTCTGAAAAATGATTTAAGTGACATAGTACATACTCATCTAAAGCTTCATAATCAAAATAAGTACTTAACTATTATAGTTAGATATTGATATTACTAAGCTGTATAATTCATTATGTATGCAGTGCATGTTACTGGTTTTTCAGCTAAATCATAAACGCCTGTACTACTGTTGTAAGTAGAAATAACTGATTTATATGAATGAGATGCTGCATAATAATGGAAATGATATAGACCTTCATACTTGGAATCTAGTAGATACTTAAACCCAACTACTACTTTCTTATTAGTTGTACCAATACTACTACCATAAGTAGTACTATTAACTTTAATATGATTGTTTAAGAATCCTATTGAGAAGTGAGTGCACCCACTGCTAGATGTCATTAAAGAATCACCATTGATCTGATCTGAGTTTGAAAAACCAATTGATGAAAGATATATATCATCCCAAGAGTAATTCGGCACTTTAGCCATTAAGAAGCTTCTGAGATTATCAGCGTCAGCAAGCTCAAGAGTACCAGTTACTGTACTAAATATAGATGAGCTAGCATCAAATAAAGCAATGAAACGACTATCGTCTATTCGCCAGTCATTAAGGCCGTAATCATCTTCATATGTAACATCATCAAAATCCCAGTTCTCATGATCTTCTCTAGTGAGAACTTCACTTGGAACAAAAAGTGTATCAGTAGTATTCTTTTTAGTAAAGCACACTGCAAGACTAGCTTTATTTGTAACTATACTATATTGATCATTAGGCACAGCAAGATAATACACTTGCTGTTGCTGATTCATAGATGTATTCTTATAGCACTTCTTAACATATAACTTCTTGAAAGCGTCTACACCATCAACAATACGTCTCTGAAGTATATATCGCTGAACATTAAACACGTCATTATAGTTTATTGAAGTCTCTTTGACACCATCACCATCTAAGTCGTAACGTCTTGTCCCATGATAAGTTGTACATTGATATGTAATCACATAGTCTTTTGAATACTCAACTAAGTCTCTCAAGTACAAGGCTTCTCTAAACTCATTCTTATTGTATGCCTCATTACATCGTATATGAAAGCGATATGTAGATTCTCGCGGTGTTTTGTTCACATTCCATTTGCATGGGTATGACACTAAGAATCTATCTTTGCAAAATTTCTTACCGCTAACTGGCTGTTTGTAGCAGCATCTTATTGACATCGGAATTGCATACTGCTGCCAGTTCAAATCATGAAGCGCCTTTACATTATTGTCTGCAACATCATCTGGATCAGTGCCACTATCAGCTACCCACATAACAAGAACTGTTTCGCAGTCTGTAAATGGTGGTCTGTCATTGAGAGTGTATCTTAATAAATCGTATGGTATTTGTAATGGCTTTGCAGTTTCATATATAGCTGGAGGCTCATATGAAATTTCTGTGTTATAATAAACGCCAGATAATATTTTAGGAATATCTCCAGTTGGCTGTATAGTGACATAACTAGTAGTCCCATTATCTGTATATTTTAACTGAGTACTACTGTTATGAGTATCATCATAATATAAAATTCGTCTTGTTGCTTCGAGATCTATAAAGTCTCTCTTTAGATCTTCACTAAAATCAGAGTATAATTCTACTGTGCGAATAGGTGAAACTTCAACGCTTGTGTTACTATTAAGAAAGTAGCGAGACCCATCTTTTGTAACATCAGATGATGTGTATCTCTGTGATCTTGTAAGAGTTACTGACGGATTATCAGTGAGATAGTATCTGCTAACTTCTGCATGCGGTGGAAAGTCTTTATTAGTACCAGTGTGAATATTGCCGTTTTTGTCTATACATGACACACTTTCGCGTAAATATTTACTGTTCCCACTATAATAATATACAAAAAATTTTGGAGCAGCATGATTTCCGTATGGGAAATTTTCATTAAAATAGTTTTGAACAAATACTCGTTTCTCTTGCCCTACATCAACATTGAAGATATCTTTCCACGCAAGCTTCTCTTCAATTGTAAAGAACCAGTTGCTATGAAAACGATCATTAACAATTTTATCCCTTAGGCCAGACTTTTTTAACACTTTATCTGGCAAAGTAAATCCATAGAAGAAATCACCAGATGACACCATTAGAGAAAAATACACGGTTTTCCCATTAACATGAAGCTTTGTCCACTCTCCAAAGTCACCGCCAACTTCTGGTGTATGAGACACCATTAAAGACATACCGCCTTCTTGGCACGGATTAGCATCCCAATAATTTCTAAGATTAAAATACTTTGGCTCACGAAGCCAAGCATCTATGTAGCTCTTGATTGTATTTTTCTTTACCGATGTCCAACCATTAGTTCCATTAGCGTACATAGAGATTGGATTAGAAGCTGTTAACTGATCATAAGTGATGACTCTCTCAGGGCACTGTTTACACAAAGCTCTAACCTCACCAAGCTGATCTGCCCCATCATTAGTTGGTACAAAGCCTGGATTTCCAGGCTTATACGTAAGACTATGGTAATTTGTAAGTATAAATTTATAGTAGACTTCTTGTTTATTCATATGCAATCTCTAGTTGTCAGAATCTTCTGAATATAGAAGATCATAATAGAAGACTTTATTAGATGATGTCCAATATGGTGACTTTGGTACTTGATTAACTCTATATCTGTTGTATACTGAGCTCCACTGGTCTTTTGTAATCTCTGAATGTTGCGTTACTACTCCGGCACTCTTAGTTGTATAAACTAAAGTACCTGGATCTAGATCAACTGCAAATGTACCAGATGTAAATGCAGTTGTACCAATTGTCGTTGGCGTAGCTACTTTAACAGTAATTGACGCAGTACTTACGTTGCTATAATCATCTGTAACAGTTACTGTAAATACGTAAGTAGTCTCTGGAATTGTGTTCTCTGGTATTTTGAATGTCTTTTGCTCATCATTTATTGAAATAAGATGACTTGCTTCTGGCCCACTCCAAACAACAGTATAACTATCACCATCAACATCAATAACATCTATGCTCAATGTAACAGTATCTCCAGGGTTACCTTCAACTAGAGGTGTAAGTACAGTAATTCGCGGAGCTGTATTTGCATAATATGACGCATTAACTGAAGTTGTTGCTGTGCTAGATGCTCCGAAATTATCTGTAACTGTTACTGTAAATGTGTAAGTAACATTCCCAGTAAGATTAGCTGGTATAGTAAAAGTAGGATTTGCTGAAGATGTACTTGAGAATTCTCCATCATGATTGCAAGACCATTCGTACGCTATTGTATCATCACTATCTGGATCTGATGCATTTGCATGTAATGTAATAATAGCTCCCTGATGACATGTAGTAGGTGATGCTTCAGGATGAGCAATCGGCGCATGGTTAATAGATGCCTCATCTGTTATGTAGCATCGCGCACTTACACCGCTAAGAAGCTTATATAATAAGTGATCTAAATTCCACTTAATTTCATGAGTGTCTTCGCTTATTGTGTACACAACACCTTTAGGAACTATAAAAGTATCTACACCAACAGACGCGTTGAATGAAACTATTACACCATTTATGTCACTGTCAACGCTATGTTCAGGGCTCATGTAGAATCCAGGCTTAGAACTATACGTATATAATCTAAATGAATCTGGTGTAAATGGCGCAGTACTATCACTGTCAAGAATTTTCACATCAGTGTATTGACCAGAGCCGCTAATTGGCTGAAGATCATCGTTCTTCATTGATTCAGTCGGGAGGCTTGGCCAGTACTGTGGATCATACCAATTAGTGTCTGAGTGGCTATTAAACTGATATACCCAATAATAATCGGTTGCGATAGCTTTGTCACTATACTTCATTTTACCAATAAATGGCTTAAGATCATCATTCAAATCAGATAAATCACTTGAATAATTATCATATATTGTATATATGTCTTCTAGCTCAAGCGCATTTCCATCACCGCTGTCATCATATAAGCTGTTTAGAATACTACATATTGTTGACGCTGGTGTAATTATACTAATGATGTCACTAACTGGAACACTGCTCTTGTTTGTTTTGAAAGATCTAATGACAACCGAACTCTTAAGATCTGCGTCTGTTATAACGCTCTCAATCTCACTAAGACTAGTCTTATTACAGTCAATCATATGAGCAATGTATTGCTGCTTAAATTCACCATTATCTGTGATTTCAGAATTTACAGTATACAAACTTACATTGAGAATGTCAATTATACCATTGAACTTATTATAGTCTGATGGATTTGTGCATAGATATGCCAATTTCTGAAGAGTAAAGTATTCATTGAGATATAAATGGCTGATAACGTTATCTCTATTGTCTGATTCAGTGTTGACAAGACTAGAGAACAGCTGCTTATTGTATGGTGATGTGAATACCTTGTCAATGCATTTATTTCTTTTAGTATCATCTGCGATATCGCATACATCTTTTAAATCAACTTCGCCATCACTAAATAATACATTTACTACTCCATCATAGACGTTTGTAAGTCGTGAATCAGTGATAAGTGTATTGAACTTGTTTCCATTATTAAATGGCTCTTTATTTTTCTTATACAGATACGCAATGATATTGTAGCATTGATTGCTTGTGAATGTGGCTAACTTTGATATGTCATAATTTTTAAGTAGCAGATCATAAATCTTATCATTATGTTCATACTCAATATATTTCACAATAAATCTACTGCCTGGACCACTACCCCAAGTATAGCTCTCGCTAAGCCAGCTGTAAATGTTATCGTCTGTTACAGAATAACGCAGCAGAGCATTTACTACTGAGTGCCACTCATGAGCAAAAGCAATCTCAAACACATCACCAAGCGATGAACTACCCACTAAGTAGTGGCATAGCTTTTCAACTAGCATTTCATCTTCATTATCAACAGCAACAGCTAATGCAGACTTCTTACTATCATCATCTGTGCCACATTCTCTAAGAATATATGAGGCTCTATTAGTTTTAACAAGAGTGCCAAGAATATAATCAACAGAAGCGTAGCACGACATCATGCACGCTGAATAAAGAAGTGTAATGTCATAGCTATCAGTAATTTCGGCATAGTCAGAAAAGCTAGTTCTACTGCCAAGAGCTTCTAAAATATCAGACTTTGGGAGCTTGGCAGCCTCACTCAAATCGGCTTTAGTAACAGTAGCTGGTGTATTTATCTTAGTAGTCGCTTTAAGATAAGCTACAGCATACTGTGGCTGATATTCATAGTCCCACACATACTCAAACTTGTTTCGTATGTCTTTACATTCTTCGTCTTTCTTGTGAATCTCTGACCCATCAGCGTTGCACTGCTTTATAGGATTACCTTCATCATCACGCATTGGCGAATGTGTACCATCATCCTCGTACTTATAAACTATGTTATAGCTCACTAACTCTGGCGGAATTGGAAAGACTTCACCATCTTTTACAAGTCTACCTAGTTGCTGAGTCACTGGCTCTGCAGTAACAGATAAAGGGTCTTTAAGATTGCTTGGATCTAGTGGATAAACTACTCCATTAGTATCTTTTATATATATCACGTTATCTTCATCGTCGCGAGCTGGAACTGGATTATCATCAGCATCCTTCTTTGGCTGTTCACTTTCTTGAGCTTCAGTTGTAGAATCAACTACCTCTTCAGTTGTATCGTCATACACATAAACATCATTACCAATCAGAGCATCAACTGACTCTTTACAGCCAGACATGATTGCGCACTGAAGTGGAGTCTTACCTTTACCGCATTTCTTAGACGGCGCACAACCATGTTCTTTTATAAGGCAAACAATCTTATCTGGCTTAATACCATTCATAGCCGCAAAACAAAGTGGAGTATACCCCTCTGAGTCATTAGAATTGTATGTCCATGATGAATCTATAGCTATGCATTTGCCATAAAGCTCACTTATTGCTTGTTTTGTCTTTAGATCATCAGCAGTGTATGTAATTTTTGGTGGTGTTTCATCAGGCATGTCTATACTCTCTTAAGATATAAAATTAAACCCTCTATGAATTGATATACTTTCATAGAGGGTTTATCTATAAGATTATGCTAATAAACTATTCAGTATCATCTACATCATCTATATCACAAGAAGATCCAGCAGTAAGCTCAGCCTCAGAATCAACAACTTCATCTTCTTCATTTGGAATAAGAGCAATCCCGCCAAGTGAATCAGCAAGTTCAACAAAGTACTCTAGATGGTCCTTTAAAAATGTCTCTAATTCATCTTTAGGCACTAGAACTGTTTCACCCTGATATTTAACATTCCAACCTTTACGAAGCACTCTCTCGATGATTCCATGATATTCTAGCACAGACCTAACTGCGCCAGCATTAGAGATCCCCTTGCCAAAATGAATTGTGATTACTTTCTTTAGTAATGGACGAGCATATCGATTTTTATCTGTCCAAATTGCAAGATCACATCCATACGGAACTGGCTTATCATAACCCGGCAAAGTCTGTTCAAGCATCATTACTTTCTTAAGCATCACTCGAACATCCATGTAATAACCTAAAGCTTGACCACCAGCTTGAGTAAGTTTAGTAACCTGACCATAGCCCATTGCAATCTTTGTTCTTAGCTGGTTTACAAAGATCACTGTCTTATCAGTGTTCTTAAAACGAGCTTTGAATTTCTGCATGAAGTTTGACTGAATACGAGCTGCGACGCCAGGCTCATTCATTTCATCTACGTTCTTTTCTGTTAAACGACCTGGAACTGTTGCAGTGATACTATCATAAATAATAAGCGCTACATCTTTATCATCTAGTACTTTGCAAAGGAAATCATCAACTTCGCCATACGTCTGAAGACGTACTGGGATGAACAGCATTTCATCTACATACTGTCTCATACCAAAGCAATCGATCTGCTGACCATTAAGACCCTGCTCAGTGTCAATATAAATAACTCGTTTTCCCTGTGAGCAATACTTCTTTGAAATATGCAAACACATTGTAGATTTACCACAGCCAGACTCAGATGCAATCTCAATAAATGTTCCAGCAGGAATGCCTCTACCATTTGAAATAACAGCGTCTAAGATGATTGAGCCAGATGGAGAAAATTGCTCTTCTTTACAAGTGAGATCCATCATTTCTGAATATAGCTTCGAAAAATCTGTCTTTTTCTTTTCTTTATCAGCTGCTGCTTTAGCCATAACGTTACGCTCCAAAATTATACAAAGTGACCGCTAAATTGCATAAACTCATATAGATATTATACAAATTAGCTAATGACTGTTTAACCCAAAAATATCATCATCAAAGTCAGATACAATATTAGTTCCAGCTGGCTTCTGAGCAATATCACACGATGATAATGAATCAATCAAATCTGCTGATAACTCAGATTCGTCTACTGAAGCATCGCCTCCAAATTTATACGTAGAAGGTTCTATGTCAACTGGTATTGGTGCAATTGGTGAGCAGTATCTGCACTTAATAACCTGCACATATGCTTGATGAGATTCAATAAGCACTTTATCAACAAATACTGTCATTACAACAGATGAGAATCTTTCAAGCTCATTGGCATCAGATAATGCAGTTGTACTATAACCCTCAACTTGAGTTGTCAATTGATTATTCTTACCACCGGGACGAGTAACTGTAGACAGCTTCTTAAATGACGCTGCAGCTGCTTTAAATCCAGTTCTATTTGTCTGTGCTAATAATACTGTAGACACTTGGCGCTTCTTACCATCTTTCTTTCTAAAGTCAACTGTCAATTCTCCAAAGAATGACACATATTTATTAATGATTGGCCCTGTGTTACTACCATTATATAGCGGACTTCTTAATGCAAGCTCTCCAACGTGATCAACAAATATAGCATCTAATGGTTTTTCGTCATCCAATTGGTATAGAACATCAATAAACTCACTTTCTGAATAAGTCTTAAATCTTGAACGATCTACAATGTGCAAGTTCGGAACGATTGATTTCTGATACTCTGGCTCTAAAACGTCGCATAAAAAGTTTAACTCATCTTCATAAAGCTCATTCTTTCTAATCTTTTGATGATCTAATGGGTGATATCCCATTCTAGTGAATCTCTGATCATTTGAAAACAAGCTCAATATGGAATACTCCAACTGATCTTCGGCAACTTCTAATGAGATATAAGCAATATTCTTTCCCTCAAGAGCATTCTTCACTGCCATATTGACAGCCCACGTAGTTTTGAAACTTCCAGTGTGACCTGCTAATGTGCACATTGCACCTTTTGGTATTGACCCAATAGCATCATCAATCTGTTCTACATATGTTTTAAGACCAGCATTATTCTTCATACTACGCATGTAGCGTTCACGAAAAGA
>AUXO013675729.1_pt1 | contig 10387 bp, 8 predicted proteins | sample 768731 | NCBI WGS metagenome assembly AUXO01 (sample SAMN02715735, study PRJNA202380) | gut metagenome | biome: sheep rumen | host: Ovis aries | place: New Zealand: Palmerston North | reverse complement strand
CCTTGCTTCTGAACACGAATTTGATGTTTCCCTTGAGGAAGACTTAACTTTCCAACATTACCATATTCTATATTGTCAACGAATACTCGCGCATCTTTGACATTACAATTGATGTCAACGATGTGAGTTATTGGCTTTAATCGTTTGGACAATGTCCTTGTCTCACCTTTTTCTACCGATACAGTGCCATTTGACGGAAGGTGGTTTTCGGCCGAGATTGAATAAGTATAAGATCCTGGGGCAACGGGAATCTCATAAATTCCATCACTAGCATGAGGCATAGACTCTCCACAAAATAGCAATAAGGAGTTCTGCGGATGTACTTTAATTACAATGATACTTTTATTAAGCCCTGTCGTGGGAATTTCTAATTGAACCAAATATGTCTGGCCTCCCTTTAAGAGTTTATATCCAAAATCGGCCATATCAAATTCAAGAGGGAGAAAGTCTGAATGCATCAGCGCAAGTTTATGAAGGCCTTGTGGTATATATACAAGATAAACCTTGTTTATGTCATCATAAGAGGCTTTTACATATTGGGACTTCTTTGTAAATTCAATATTTTTCAAATCGCCAGCTTTGATTTTCACCAAAGCACAAGCCTTTCCGTTTCTGTCAACACAAGGCTTTTCTTGGGCAGACAGATCATTTGTTAACAATTCTATGCTTTTTACTTTCAGTTCCTGTGCAGAAATAAATTCTGCACAGGAAAAAGTAATCGTCAATAAAACAACTATTTTGATAATATTGTATTTGTCCATTCTTTCTTTGATAATTTAAACGCTAATTTAATACCAAAATAAGTACCCAGATCATTCAGACTATGACTAACTTCAGCACCGATACTGAATGAGGAGATATCAAACATGATTGTACCTCTAAGACCATAATCCCAGTTTGTCCTCTTTTCTTCCTCTTTATTTTTATCATTATTACTCGATCTCTGATTATTATCTTTCAGCTCGAGGAAATAAACCTTCCCATATCCACCTGCAAGGATTGATACCAGATTCTTGTTGTATTTGCCAAACGGGAAGCTAAGGCCAAGCTGCAATGGAGCCTCAAAGAACAATGATGACTCTGTTGAATCTTTAAGGTTCGTGTAATACTCATCACGTTTCTTTTTGTTCATATACATTAGACCGCCAGCAATTCCTTCTCTGATTGCGAAGATTCCTGCAAAATGTTGCATGGCCGAAAATCCAAGATTCCATCCCCACTCATGAGCACGATATTTGTTCTTATCATAATATTCACCTCCGGCAGCAAAATAATAGCCAGGCCGTATATTTACGACTGTATTTTTCACGACTTCCATCTGAGCTTTCTGCATCGTGATATTCATGGGAGCAGCATAACCTGCAACGTTAATGGTTTGCTCATAATCCTCATAACCTTCGGCCGTCAATCTTATCTGATGCGTTCCTTCAGCAATCTCCAAATCAGGATTTTGACTGAGAACACCATACGGCGTATTGTCAATGAACAAGGACGCATCTTTAACATTACTGTTAATCGTAAAAGGATATTGCTTAGCCTCAAGAATAATATTCGTTGTTGTCGAAATATCATCGCTTGTTAATTTTACGATTCCAGTTTGGCTCTCATATCCAGGAGCCTCAACCTTATATCTGTATTCGCCGACTTTTCTTTCAAATGCAGCCATACCATCTCCGTCAAGTTTTTCTGTATTGCCGTCAAATATAAGTTTAGCATCTTGTGGCTGAACAACAAAAATGGCAGCACGCATATTATTAGGAGAATTAAAGACTACGCCATATGCTCCTTTTGACTCTATTATAATATTATATTTCTTGAAATCGATAGATCCAGATACCTTGCCAGATTTTGTCTTATATTTCAGAACTTTTAATCCATCTGGAACAAAGACGACATATTCACTTATTGATTGCTTGACGTTACCAACTGCATCGGGGAATTCCATATCTTTTACACCAACAATCCCGACCTTAATTACTGCACAATCCTTCCCGTCAGGTCCTGTACGAGGATTGCTTCTGGCCGTTAAATCACCCATGCGAACGTCAACAGACTTCACACTTAACTGCTGCGCAACAACATTATTAATTGAAGCACAAAAAACAATCAATAAAACAAAAAACTTTTTCATATCCTCTTCTTTTTATTCGTCAATTAATTCAAGATCCCCAAAGTCACCCATTCCAATCTTGTCATCTTCTGAGATCTTCACAATTTTCTTACCGTCATTATACTTATCAGGTTGCCATGTCCTGACATGAATTGTAGGTTTGTCTTCCTTCCTAAAATCCCACAACAAGAATAAATAACCATCATCATGATAACTATCTGAGGAGTAACCTTGATGTAGTGTTACACCATATACTCCATCTACTGTCGGATGTTGCTCAACCTCTATTTCATCAAAAGTTACTCGAATGTGCTTGTTTCTGGCAAAAACTTTCCTAAGATTTGTCAGATATTGCGTTTTTGTTTGTTTATTATATTTTATTTTGTCAGGCAATCTGATCCCTTCTTTTGATCTCTGTGGGATAACTGTACCTGTGATGATTAATGCGTCCTCACTAAATACTGCATCCAGAAATCTTATATTTTTCTCATTATAGGCTGTTCTGAACTGCTCTACCCAGTCAACCACTAATTGCTTCCTTCGCAAATCTGTCACCTCAAGATTAGCACTAATGACATCTTTGTACAAATTCCAACTGATTGCCAGATGGAAACTGGTCATATTACCTCTTTTATCAAAGCCAATGACAGCCTCGTGATACTTGTCATCTTCATCTGCATTAACAAGTTCCAAAGGAATATTTCTTATCTGATACCCAGTTCCTGTCGTCAGACAATGTTCCACGACCTTATTATCAAGACACACAAAAGGAGAATTCTCCCACAACATTCCGATACTGGTCTTAACCTCATCAGAAAGACCAAGCCCAGTATAGTTTAAATTGCGATTTGTTTCATGCGCAACATTTGCCTCCGTAAAGAGTCTCGACATTGTCTGCTCCATTTTGTTTTTTATTGTCTCATTATCTATTCCGTCAGAAATGAGAATTGAGACATTATCGCTTGCCCATAGAGGGAAAGAGACAAATAGGACGACTAAAAACGATAGTATTTTTTTCATAACGTATAATGTTTTTATTTTTGAATAATCCAATGACCAGCACACCCCTTATAGTTACTAAAGGAATCCTCTTCGCCAGTTGCCACATTGACAATGGCTCCGTCTGAGAATTTGAGACATGCTGGTATATCACCTTCTTTGTTGTATATAATCATATAATATGTTCCCGATTCGGGACGCTCTTTGTATTTCCCATGTTGTTCAATATGGCGCTGGGCAATGAATTCTTCAATCTCAGCCTTCTTGCTGATGTTCAACAACTCTTTTTCAAAAGCATTGGGTGTATATATGCTCTCTACAGAGGATACCGGAACTTCTGCTATCTCCTTCTTTTTCTTCGTGTCCTTTTTCTCTTCTGCTCTTTTTACCACCATAACATTTTCATCATGGCCGTATGGCACCATCATAGACTTGTCCACATATACAAATGCACGATGTAAACTGCGCTTTTGAGTCTGTATCTTCATACACTGGTCGCTTGTTGGCATGATGAATCCTGCAACATCTTGCTGGCCTGTTGTTTTCAGCCAATTTTGAATCTCATAGTTCAATACCGAGTGTGCATTTTCAAGGGCTTCCTTCTGACTTTTCACAGATGTCCCTTCTGCCCATATATAGTTACCGCTCAACTTAATCTTGTTGATTTCTTGCAAGGCTTGTTCTGGAGACAGATTCTGAGCATATAGAGATCCTAGATGCATAGCTGCAATAATCATAATTATCAACTTTGATTTCATAATTTCTTCTTTTTCTTTTTTGTGTATTCTTGATACAAATTCTTTATGTTATCTGTAGGGATGTACGCATTAAGCGTGGCTTTGAGAATTGTATTTTTCTTCTTAACGAACGTGTCAGGTATGATTATTGATAACATATGGTTATAATTCAAATCCTGGTTCAGAGCTATCAGCAACGCTTTTATACCATCTTCACGTTCTTCTTCAATTCCAAAATAGACTACGAGGTTATTATCCCTACAGTAATTAAGCCATTGAGCTAACTTGATAGTATAATTCTGCTCCTTATAATCATAGAGATTCTGATGAATATAAAATTGGTAATCAGAGATGTCGTTAATTAATCCATGAAACAGGTTGGCTGCGGAATAAGCCTTCCACTTTGATGAATAAAGGGGTTCCGCAACACCATCAGCCAAAACATAATACCTTGAAGTGTTGACGCTCTTCACGTAATAGTGCGAAACAGATGCCGAACAAAATACTCCTCCTTCTATTGCTTTTATTGCTGTGTCCGGCTTCACCACATCAAAGGTGTCAGCACACGCCTTTAGTTGCATATTCAAAGATTGCTCTATCTCAGCTTTTGTTTTACCAAGCAGTAATTCATACTTAATGGGAAACAATAGACTCAGTAATGTTCGATTAAGAGTATCTTTCCATTCAACACCATATCCCTTATCCTCAAAACGTTCTATACTGAATTGAACGTTTGACTTCAGTTTTGGAATATTGTCAAAACTACCTTCGCGGAGAATGACCTTATCATCTGCCATGTTCTGATAGAAATCATAACCTCTTGACGATTTACTGGCCTGATATAGATAACGTTCAAGGAATGTATATACAACACCAGCAGAACCTATTTTAATTGAATCCGGAAATAGTGCCAATGATCCTTTGTCCGTCTGAGCATTCGAGCCCAGACAGACAAAGCTAATCATTATTAATATCAATAAATTCCGACTCATCAAAATCATCATTTTGATTCATATTGACCATCCACTACGCCCACATTGATATTTTCAATAAAGTTACCGGCAGAGTCAAAATGTTTGCCAATGGTGAAGAATCCATTAACAAATGTTCCTTGAACCACATCACCAGGATTAGCCATACGTCCCTTCGGATCATTCTTGTTGATTTGTCGAGATGTGCTATAAACCAATCTACCTTGTCCGTTGGGATAACCGCCTACTATCTGACCTGTATAGGTTCCGTAGCTCAGCTTTAGCCGTGAAGTCGGTGGTGTTGGAGTGGGCTTAGTAACGTGAGTTTCAGTTGTCTCTGTTGGTTTCTCCGGTTGAGGCTGTGGTTCCTCAATTACTACCTTCTCTACTGTATAGTTGCATACTGCACCGGCTTTCTCACCATTCAGTAAGACCTGAACTACTACAGAATCACATCCCTCTGCAACAGCTTCCACGACACCGTTATTGACTTTTACAATATTACTACCTCCCACTTGCCAGATAATACTGGCATTAGGGTCTTCGGGAGAAATAGCGCATACAAGAGTATCTTGTTCTCCCACCTTGAGCGTCTTTTGGGTATGATTCAAAGTGATGCTGATTAATTGGGAATCTTTGTCATCTCCAGACAAGAAAAATACAGCTCCTACACCTCCGATTGCCAAGACAGCAATTCCTGCGATAATAATCTTTCCATATTTCTCCCAGAACGTAGCGGGGCGAGGAATCTCCTTTAGCTTAGCTTTACACTCACTACATACCAATTCCTTTGTGGCAATTACTCTTTGTATTTCCTTTGACTGGCAAAGGGGACATGGCTTGCCAGTATCCTCCCTGTAGGAGTTCTGGCAAATGCCATATCTGAATTTGATTTTGTTATTAGGCATAATCTGACATTATTTTTTCGTTACTAATTTCACAGCTTCTTCTGTTGCGGCCAAATACTCTTTATAAAGAGAGGTGCCGACACCAGTTTCTTTCACTATATGCGTCTTGACAAGTTCCATAATCTTATCTGCAGTAGCCTTGCGCATACTCTGTGTCAGGTCTTCGTCTCTCAGGAACTTCTCAACTTCATCTACAATCTGATTCTTGAATTTAGAAGTAAACTTCTCACTCAGCATCAGTTCAGTGAACTTAGTAGACATTAGCTCCAGTTCTGCATTTCCAAGGAAATCTACAACAGCACTGCACCATCCTTCTTCCTCGCGCTTGTCAAGGCCCCATCTGATGGACTTTTCGAGAGCTGCGTCAATCAGCAGGTAAGGAATGAGCTGGCTACCCTTTGGACCTTCGCCTTCCCCTTCAAGGAGCGGCAATTCAGAACCGTCACCCTCACTATGCAAAAGGATGCGGTTCTGTCTCCGTGTCATCTCGTTTTGGACGTTTACCATGTTGTCATATTTCTCCTTATATACCGTTAACCAGTCTAGGCAACGTATTGGGAAACAACTGACTATTCTTACAATGGCAATCTCATTAGTTTTGCTTCCTTCATGGTCGAACTTCATGAAATCAGGATTTTCTACGCTCTCCTTGAAGGCTGTCATCAGGTTTTCTCTGAACTGTTTCAGTTTAGCAGTATCTTCACATTCAGGCATACTTATCAGCATAAACTCCTTCTTAATCGTACGCCCCAAATCAGGACCTTCTGTGTTAGTCTTGGTCTTCTTAATTTCTTTGTCACTGAGTTTTAGGAAGATACCGCTTTGGTCGATGATGTCTCGTGCGAATGTCTTTAGGTTAATTTGCGGATTATTCTCAAAGAACTTCTGGAGTTGCTCGATGACGTTCATACCAATAACCTTGTCGCGGCTATATGTTTCATCGCTGTTGTGCCAGTCGATAACCATTTGTGTGAGATGTTCGTCTGCAATCTCAACGATGCTGTTCTCATCCATGCTGTTGGCAATATCACGGAAATGAACGAACTTGCGTCCCCCTGTTAACGTTTCTCTAACCTTACTTGCCAATGAGCGCATCTTACCTTGGTCTGTCAGTAGTTTGTGCTCGAAATTAGCAATCTTCATCGGTTCACGGACTTCTACCACCATATCCTGCAGGTTGGGCAGAGCGTTTTCCATCTTACGGGCTACAATTTCTGCTTCCAGTTTGTCTTGGCTAATCAATAGTTTGCTGATGAACTCGCTTATTTCTGCATTGAAGTCGTCGAATGCTTCCTGCAGGCGATTCAACAGTTTCCGCTCAAAGACCTTGGCTGACTTTCTGGTCATTTGGAGATACAGGTCTTTTGTTTCCATCTGATAATCACCGTAGATCTCTGGTTTGGCTCTTCCGCCCAAAAGACCGACAAATCGTGTTACCAGTCCAGCTCCATTATATTCGGCCTTGAGTGCCTCGCGTGTTTTGTTGCAGCTGTCGATAGCTTCATTGTAGTTGATAATGTCCTGGTCTATCTGTTTCTGCAGGTTGCTGATATGCTTTAGGATACTGTCACAAATTCCTGCTAAATCATACATTGAGTATGATCCATTGGCCCATTCTGTATATAGATTCTGTTCAATGGCATCAATAATGGCACCTGCCTGAATCTTCAAAGGGTCTTGAGTGGATTTGCTTTCAAAATATTTTTCCACGCCCTTCCCACGTCTGAAGTCTGAGGTATATTGTTCGCTGCAATACCCGTCAAGATAATCAAGCGGTTGAGGGGAGAATCTGCAAGCATCGTCATGATTGTAGAACTGAGTCTTTTCATTCCAGAACGTATCGAAATCTTCAAAGTTTTCATCTGCATCCACTATCTTGTCTTCGAGCATGAGATGACGCTCGTCAAGCTTCCACGTCTTTACAAAACCACCCTTGTCGAGCAGCTCGTCATAGTTGCGCTTCTTGGGCTCTCCTACAAATCCAAGATCTTCTTCATTGAAGTTGTTATATCTCATTTGCCAAATTACACTCTTGCTTAGAGTATATGAGATATGTTCCATGATACGAATCTCAGGATAAACAATACGCTTGATGCCAAAAGTGTTGATAAACTTCGTACGTGCAGCTTCCAGTTCGTGGCCAGAACGTGTGTCATTCTCAACCTGGAAGTCATCACAATTTTCACAGCTCCATGCGCGGAAGAATTCGCGGGTGCTTTCATTATCAGGAAGGAAAACTCGATAGAATAGGGTGTCTGCCAATAGTTCAGGGAGAACCCTGACAGAATTCACCTCGTACCCTTTGCTATTTTCATTGGAATAGAGCATAAGGCCAAATTGGGCCTTCTTGTCTTCGTTTGGAAATACAATATGTTCTGCTCCAGTCATGACATCGCAGGGACGGAAAGCCCTGTCTCCCGGAATATTGAGCGCATTCAGTTCCTTGAGTGCAGCATATCCATTTTCATGGTAGCGGCCCGCATTAAATCCTGCGGGAATCTGAAGTTCTGGTATCATGGCATGTACATCGATTTGTGCGTAAGGGAAGGCTTTAATTGTCTGAGCAATTACGTCCACAATAGAACCTGATCCAGTTCCTCCAGCTAAGCCAGTGAAGATATGTATATGTAATTCTGTCAAACCTGTGACATCATCTTTCATCTGACGGTACTTGGCCTCAAGTTTGCCAATAAATTCAGAACAGCATGAAGCAAACATGATGCGGCCGGCACGACGCTTCTGACCTGCTGCGGTATCAATGCGTCCAAGGGTATTGCGCATCAATTCCGCTGATTTGACCAAATGGCGTAAATTGGGATAATCATCGATATGGTCAATCAAATCGGAGATGCCTCCCATAGGGCGGATATTTACAAATTCGTTTGCGGTAAAGGTTGCATCTTGTCCGAGAACTTTCCAAGAGGGGTCAGCTCTTTCGTCATTCATCATTTCACGGGTTGAGTCTACGTATAGGAATCCGATGTAGGGACGGACCGCCCTACGTTCTGCCTCGCTTGGAAATTCGCGGAACCATCGTTTTTTGAATGCCTTTAGTACCTTTCCTCCTGTTCCTCCCAATCCTATAAGGATGTGGTTAGCGGCTTTAAGTTTATCTGTCTCTGCCATAACTATATGTTTTAATTGTTAATAATGTTTTCTTTGCATTCGATAATTAGAGCGTTTCGTTTGGTAATTCCTATTGCGATCGTAAAATATCTTTGATTTTAAAATGAACATGGGAAATATCACAAGACTAAATACTATGAAGACTATCAGTTTCCATATCTGCTTGTCGATTGTGTCGCGTATGGAGTCAGCGAAGGCTGATGCAATATTGTCTACAGAATCCTTATTGATGTTCTCTGAGTTGATGTAACGTTTCAGACCTGGTGCCAGATTCCCTATTACGTTATCAATATTGACGATATTTACAGCATTTCCTCCATACGCCTTAACTGCTTGCTCTATGTCGGACACAGAAGCCCTTGCTTGAAACGCACCTATAAATGAGATGAATTCGACCGACAAGGCGGCAACCATCAACAACCCCCAAAAAGTACTCATGTGAGTATATTTTGAACCAGGAGGAGAGTCCTTCAACAGTCTGAAGATAATTGCCGTCAGCAAGAATGCTATGAAAAATCCCCAGAAGATAGCACTCGTAGAATTGTCCCAAAGATATTTCAGATCAGACATATCTGAGTGGTTTTAATCTGTACGTGAGAAAGTACCATCGATATTACGCTCATAGTCGTGATAATCACTTCCACGATAACCAGAACCAAAACTATTCTCTGTTACGGTAGTTCCGTCATCGAGTTTATACGACTTTGGTCCATAATCTTCCTTGGGAGGTCTGTAGCTGCTTGAAGAAGTGGAAGATGACGATCCCCAAATTTTCAGAGCCAGCCATAATGCGGCAAGTGCTGCTAATGCCATGAAGACCAAGACCACAGCATAGATGCCTATGATAAAAGGCACAATGAGACAAGCTATACATGCCAGTGTCGTTAATATCTTACTACCCATTTCGATTTTGGAGTCCTTAAACAGTGGTAATAACATATAGATCAGGAAAGCAATCATGGCCACTATGGCTATGATTGAAACGGCACTGATCCATTTCTGTTGCGCCTCATGTCCGCTTACTGCAAATTGCAGAATAATCACCAAGATACCCGTTACTGCTCCCACTATGAGACCAACTGCACCCATTGTGGCACAATAACCTTTGTTGTTACGCACTTCTTTCTCTTCGCGTCGGAAGTCAACATTCTCTTTTATCCATTCTTTTGTTTTCATAAGTTAATTATTGTTTAATGTTAGACCTATTATTATTCGTTCTCAACCGCCATATAACAATCGACAAAATTTGCCAACATCTTGTCTTGTCTTTTTTTCCTCATCAGAGAGCTTCCTGCCAGTATACACAATGGCAATGAAGAAATGTGCTAACATGAAATCATCGTAGGTATCAGTAGACAAAAATTTAGTCAAGAATCCCATAGCACATATATGTGTCTTGCGCCTCCCCTGCAAAACGTTTATATTTAATTGTTTTAGGTTACCATAAGTACGAAAAAAACGTGAGAGTCTGTACTACCGTTGCCTTGTAAACGCCTTTCCATAAATATGCATCCCTGCCCTTCACTGATGTCCGAA
>AUXO011160031.1_pt1 | contig 10387 bp, 5 predicted proteins | sample 768731 | NCBI WGS metagenome assembly AUXO01 (sample SAMN02715735, study PRJNA202380) | gut metagenome | biome: sheep rumen | host: Ovis aries | place: New Zealand: Palmerston North | reverse complement strand
CATTGTTTTAACACCTTCAACAGTCTTTTTAAGTTGAGCTCCTCCAGTAGGTAAAATGAAATTAAATAATGGTTTTTTTATTTCATTACCCCACACTTGTTTTTTATACTCTTTACTATAATTTTTATTCATTGTAGTTTTTATCGCTTTTCCAATATCAGGAATAGCTCCAGCAACCGGAATTCTACCAACATTATCTAGATCAATATCCATTACATTTGATAAAAATAATGCTGGTATGTTTGAAAATGGCATAACACTTAATATATCTTCAGTAGTTCCAACTATTGTCTCCCAATCATCATCATCATCGTCATTTGCTAATCCTTTAAATAACTGTTCTACAATACCAATTGGATCTGGTAATAAAGTTCTACCCATTACTAAATTCATCATATGACTTGCAATAGCAATACTAGTCAATCCTGTTACCACTTTTTTCTTAGAGTTCAAATCTCTAGGCAAGTCCTTAAAAAAATGTGAATATTGATTATTTACTTCAACCTGGAATAATGTAGCTAACTTACTAAGTGGATTTTTATTTTCAAATATAGTAGGTAACATTCCTTTTGTTCTATCTCCTACTAACCCAGATGTATATATATCAGCTTTATTTAATGCTTCTTGCTGTGTCATACCTTCTTTTAAGTTTTTAATATACATTGCCCTGGTAATACTTTCTGTTACAACATCATCTACCAAATTTAAAGTATTATTAACCGGAGCGGTTATTTTATCTAACAATGTCGAATATGTTACATCTGCACCTCTTCTGTTAGTCAAAAAATTAGATTCACTTGCAAAACTATTATCTGCTTTGCCTAATACACTTTTTCCATTGGCCCAAAGTGTACCTGCAATTCCTCTTCCAAGTTCAACTGGATTTAATTCTCCCATAGATTGTGCTAAAACTCCAAAATTAGACAAAGCTACATTTATATTCATTCCAACCATATTAGATGCTACTCTACTTTCTGCCTTACTTAATAATTGATATGCTTTTCTTCCTAACTGATGTTTTTCCATTATTCTGTCTTGTTCAGTTTTCTTTCCAGCTAAGATATTTATATAATTATCAAACCAATTTATAAAATTAGATAAATTACTTTTTTTCAAAGTCCTTTCTTTAATTTCATTTATCTTATCCGTTTTCTCTTCTAAACTTGCTGTACTCTCTTCTATTTCTTTAATTTGATTCTTAATTTCATCAGAAGTATAAAATTCTCTTATTGCACTTGATAAAGCTCTCATATTAGTTATATCTTCAGTATGATAAATAACATCAGTTGTATTTCTTATATATGTATCAAAAGCTTTTAAAACATTAAAATCAGTTATATTGGTTTTTCTTTCATTGAAGTTTGCAACATATTTCTTTCCAGGTTTAAAATTTTGAGTTCTACCTGCAATCTCTGTTGGTAGATCTTCTCCAGTTAGATCTATTCCTACCATTTTTGCCACTTTTTTAGTAAAACTTTCTTCACCTTCTTGATAATGTGGGAAATAATCATTTCTTACATTTACTGGTTCATACCCGTTTTGAACTAAAACATCATTAACATTTTTGATTACATCTTTATAAACAGTTTTAAAAGTATCTACCGCATTTTGTATTCTTTCAACATTTGCTCCAGATTCTCTTAAATCTTTTAAAGATATTCTGTTTTCACCATAAATTTGCACAAGTTCAGCTTCACTTACTTTTTCTGTTTTGTTTACATCTATTATTTCAGTTCCTTTTCTCTCTTGTGTTTTATATGTTACCTCATATTTCTTTTCAGTTCTTAATTTTAAGCTATTAATTTTATCCGTATAATCATTTATTTTTCTTGTTCTATCTGCTTCGTTATTATAGTATTTTTCAATATATTCTTTATTAACCTTATCAGCTACTTCTTTTGGAGCTATATCTTGAATATTTCTTCTAGCTGTTTCTCTTTGATATAGAAAAGCAACTTTTTTATCATTCCAGGTATTTAAATCACCCATCACTTTTTTAGCTTTTTCCATCTTTTGTTGTTTAATATCTGTTTTATACTCTTTAATTGCATTTTGAATTGTTTTATATTCAAAAGCACTTTGATATACTTTATTAATCTCAGCTTTATTCACGCTTTTTGGAAGTTCCTCTAGTGTTATATCGCCTTTTATCAATCTATCTAGTTGTCTTCTATCCTCATTGGTTAGCATAGCTTTACTCATTGCTTTTTCATATTCATTTCTTAACTCTTTTAAGTGTGAATATGTTTCTTTTATTTCTGCAGCTTTATAACTTTCGGCATTTTGCTTTACGTCATTATTGTATCTAAATGCGAAATTTATCTCACTAGTAAACTTATCTAGAATCTTGTTGAAATCGTTTCTAGCCCAATCTTTATAGTCCTGACCAAGATTTTTATCAACATAAGCTTTTACATTTGTTTCAACTTTAACTATGTCTTTTTGTACTTCTGAAATTCTTTCTAATTGTTCTGATGGATTAATAATATTATCTGGAAACAACTCTGGATTTTTAGAACTTAATTCCTGGTATAAAGAATCTACTGACAATGCATTCTTATCATTAGTTAATATTAAATTTCCCATATTGCCTCTTCTAAAATCATTAAAATCTGCAATACTATTTTTTATACTATCTGAAACATATATCTTTGTTTTTCTAACAGAATTTTTCACATCTTTATATGTATCATAAAAATTTGTATCAGTTTTTACCAATTTTTCATATAATTCATTGAATTTACTATCAGCTACTTCTCTGCTAACACTTCCATTTTTTTCTATTTCACTTACTAGGTCATTCATTACATCGTTTAACACTTCTTTGTTTGAATATATACTAGTTTGAAAATTATCTACTACTCTATTTATAAAAGATTTTTTACTTCTATTTATTGCTTGTTGTGCTTTGTTTCTTAAAGTCTTTCCTTCAGCTTTTTCTGATACTTTAACTTCATTTACCGTTCCTTTTCTATTTTTAGTTAAGTCAGTTCTTGTACCACTTTGCTTAAAATTTTTATCTACAAATTCTTGCCATTTGTTAGAATTTTGAGAATATCTTATATCTGGATTATCGGTAGGATTTATATTATCTATACTTTTAAATTGATTAGAATCATTTTCAACATTTTGCATAGAATATTTAGTAGTATTGACATTGTTTTTGTTAGATGCTATACTTGTATTAGGAGCCGATTCGTTCATTAACAGTCCACTTTGTGAACTTAACGAATTAGCTCCATTACTTATTTGTAATGAATGAATATAAAATCTATTTTCTCCGTTTGGAGATTTTCTTATATCCATATTTACATTATATTGAACTCCATCTATAATTATTGGAGAATTCAGATAAGCATATCTAACTTGACTGTTTGGATCATGATAATTTCCTGATTCTGGGCTTCTTATTTCTCCATATTTTATTAACTTAGCTAAGCTTTGCATTGTTGCAATTTTGGCTTTTTTTAATTCTAGAGGCAAATTTTTGTAATATTTATCATTTCCAAAAGTTTCTCTTATTCCATTTCCTCTTATTTCAATTTCCATTCCAGTATCTATATTTGTTATTGGCTTTGATTGTTGCTCGGTTGATAAATATGAATCTTTCAATTTTTGTATAACTTTTTTTGCCACTTCATTTTTATTATTATAGTTATTTATTGCATACTCAGATATACTATCAATAGAAACAGAAACATCTGGATTATATCCATTTAGTTTTCTTGATTCTTTAGTTTGTTCTATAGATCCATTTTTTCTATAAGCCTCTTCCCACTTGTTTTTTAGATCTCGTATAAATAGGCTTTCTTTTGAATTTCCTGTCAATTTGTTTGCAATTTCAATAATCTTATTATATATTTTTCTAAATACACTTGGTTCTTTTGTAGATAATTCACTAATAAATTCTTGATTTCCAAATAGATTACCTGATATGTCTGCTAGAACTTCATCACTTACATCTTCAGTTCCATAATTTTGTTTTAAACTTTCCAAAGCTTCGTTAAATTCAGAGTTTTTACTAGCATAATCAATTACTAAACTTTTCATTTTATCAGTTTCAATAGAATGTGTAACTTCATGCATTAAAAGTATTTCTCCAGCTCTTTTTGAGTTAGGATTTATTTTTATTTCTATATTCCCGTCTACATTACTAATTTGAGCATTAACTATTTTTCCTTCTCCATTTACAATAGAATCATCTAATCTTACTTTGTAATTTTTATCAGTTATGATCTTCTCAACAACATTTGCAAAATTATGATTATCTTCAGAGTTATCATAGTACTTAGCCATATCTTGTCTAAAATAATTTATTTTTTCATTGTCAGACTTCTCATATTTATAAGAATTTTTCTTTTCTTCAAATCCATTTATTAAATCTTGAACATCAGCTGAACTCAAATTATATTTCTGTGTCATTTCTGATAATTTGTTTTTCTGGCCATCATTTAAATTACTATTATTAATTATTTCTGTTGGATTCAAATTAGAATTTGAGACATTTTCATTTTGATTTAATGTAACTTGTTCACTATTACTTAAAAGTTGTTCATTTTGTCCATTATTTAATTTTTGTGATAAACTATTTACATTTTCCTTTGCGCCTTGTTCAAATAATTGTTGTGTATCAACCCCATTATTCTTTATATCTTCAAAAGTAGTTTTCAATTCATCTTGTGTTACTTGTTCACCATTTTGTATCTTCTGCACAAGTTTTACAGCACTGCTTACTCCTACAGATGCTCCACCCATTAAAACAGAAGTAAGACCTCCATCAATACCACTTTGCAACATTCTTTGAGTCATATTTTCAAAATTAGCTTTATCATCTCCACCTACTTTTTGAGCCACTACTTCTTGAATTGGTTCCATTACAGCTTCCTCAATAAAGTTCTCTGCAATATCTAATCCATAAGCTTTTAAAACTTCTTTTCCAGTTTGTTTTATTGTTCCTTTACCTGAATTTTTTAGAACAGCTTTACCTACATTTTCTGTTAAATCTCCGCCAATTTTTTCAGTAACACTTTCCATTGCTCCCATTATTCCAGAGTATGTTAAAGCCTCTTGATCAGTCATTCCTCTATTTTTAGCATCATCATAATAATCGCTGCTAAAAGATAAGAATTGCATACTACTTCCCATTCCAGGAGCAACTGCATTTAATCCCATTCCCATAACAGAATCTGTCATACTAGGAGTTAATTCTAATATCTTTTTAGAAATAGGATTAGATGCTTCATCTTGGTACTGTTGAATTTTTTCATTTTTTTCCTGAATCATATCATTTAATTTATTTAAAGTACGATTTTGAATCGGAGCATATCTAATATTTCCATTTTCATCTACAAATTTAGTTGGTTTATTTTCAATTTTATCTTGAATTACATTCTGTCTATCACGCATTTCTTTAAAACCAGATCTTGTATAAGATAGTTGTTCAATTTGTCTAGCACTTTTTATACCAAAATTTGTAGCTTCAGTACCAACTGTCTTACCGAAAAGAATAGCATCATTTATTTTTTCTTGAGGCGTAGCTTCATGAAACTCTTTTACTGCGTTTCCAACTTTATTAGCTCCAGCTTGTAATGTATCTCCCCAAGTCTTTTTCTCTTTAGTCACAGCTGGTGGTATCAATCTACTTATATTATTTCGATTATATATACTATCCTTGCTACTAGGTATTGAATATTGTCTTTTTCTATCATTATTTTTCTTTAGTGCTGAATTATTATATAAGTTTTGTGCAGTATCTCCTATCTTCTTAAATATACCATTATTAGTATTATCATCAGATGTTGTAACTCTACCTTTTGAAGATGATACGTTTTCTTTAACACGTTCTTGAAATTGTTTCATAGGAGTTAATGCTTGTACTTTTTCTCCCTCTTTTTTCTTTTTATATTCTTCCCAAGTCATATATTCCTCCTAATCTAGTTTTAATTTTTTGTATAATACTTGAGCTTCTGCATCCGTTATTGCACCTTTTTTTACTTTTGAAAAAATATCTGCTCTTAAATTTGGTTTTGTATTTGCGATACTAGGTTCTGTGTATCGTTGATACAATAGATTTACATTCTTAGTATCTACGCTATTATTTGCAGTAGTATTTTCAGTGTTTGAACTAGTATCCGAATAACTCGTTCCTGATGAACTAGATCCACTACTTTTCTTACTACTTGATCTAGATGAACCAGAAGAACTCCTTCCACTTGCTGCTGCCAAAGCTTGTTGCTTCTCAAAATTCCATTTTTCCAATGCCAAATTATATTCCTTCTCGTCCTGGTCTCTTTGATATCTAAATTGATTTTCGTTATTAATTTGTGATAACACATCTTGCCATCTTCCATAGTATGTATTTTCAATTTCACTTTGTTTATTAGCTTTTTGCAATAACAATTCATTTTTAGCTTGGAATCCTTGTAATGCATATTCAAGTTGTTGCTTCATTGAATTATAAGCAATTTCAGCTAAATTTGTATCTAAATTTAATCTAGCTTTTGTAATTTGATTATTATAATTTTGTACTGCTTGATCATATGATGCTCTAGCTACTGCATATCTATTCTGATATGTATTAAAAGCATTTATTCTTGAACTTTCGGAATATCCAGAATTTTGAAGACCATTACTTGCTAAATTTTCTGCATTAACTCCATAGTTACTTATTGCTTTTTGATAATCCGTATACGCTCCTCTTTGCTCTTTTTCGTAATCTTTATAAGTTTGATCTTTGTTTTGATTAATCTCTTTAATTGTTTGTTCCGTACTTGCTTTTTGAAGTTCAGTTTGTTTATTTCCATAGTTTTTGGCTAGTTCTGCTTGCTGGTTATAAAACTTATCAGACTGATTTATCATTGAATCATATAATGAATTACTTTCATTTACTTTTTGAACTTTTTCGTTATTTACATTTACAAATCGTTCATCATTATAATTAACATCATAATCATCAAATCTTTGTAAATCTAGTTTACCCATAATTACCTCCTATCTTTTTATATAAGCTCCTATATAAGCTTCTGCTGTACATGAATACAATGTAAATGGTTTATTAGAGAAAAACTTAAATTGTATAGACTTCCATTTTTTCTTTTTGGCCTTAATTACAATATATTCTTTTCCTTTTGTTTTGTATTTATTAAACAATTCAAATTTGCCATTTGTATTTGTTTTGATATATACATTTATCTTTTCACCTTCAACATCAGCTACACATCCCCTTTTATTCAATATCTTCTGCATTTGTGGAAATCCAAATTCATCATCTAATGTTGTTATATAATTTTCTATTTCTCTATCAGAATCATAATTAGTTAAACTATACACTCCATCTTCTGTTCCTAAATACAAAACATTTTCATAAACCAATGCTGAAGAGATATTCTTATTAAATTCCCAATAAAACCATTCATATTCAATATGACCATTAATATTGCTTTTAACTCTACTATCAGCTAAATAGATTTTATTATCAATAATAACCAACAAATATCCCATATACTTGCACAAAACCATATCTTTATAATTTTCTTCATTTAGTAACTTAGAATCTATTAAAGAACTTCTATGAGCCAATAGTTGTTCTGAATTAATATCTGAACTTGCAATTCCTTCCATTCCGTTTTCTGAAAAGAATATAATGTCATCTCCAAAATTTATTCCTGTTGATATACATCCTACCGACAAATTAGAATGAGAATTTGGATATATTTTTCCATATTCTGAATCAGTTGATGGCGTATGATAAAAAATACTTGTATTATTTTGATTTGGCTCTTTTATAACCCATAATGAATTGTTTCCTGGTATCATTGCTTTTATCTTTGCATCATCAATTCCCTCACCATAATAATCTAAGTCTGATATGTAATTTGGAGCTTCAACTGAACAATGCCAAAACATATTTGGATAGTCTTTATTGCCATAAAAAAATACTCTATTATCAAATAGAGCAATTCGTGTACAGTTTTCTATTTTTCTTCTATTATTCAGAGTTTTTCTGAATGTTATAACTACATTATCCGAACCCACTGTATCGGGTTTAATTGGTGCAGTGGTAAATATGATTTTTCCATTCACATAATCAACCGTAAAATTGTTTGTACTATTTCCATTTATGGTTACTTTAGGAGTGTAATTATTATCTATATTTTGTGTATCAAGTATATAAACTGTTGATGTCCCATCTGCTGAAAACGTATTTTTTCGTATTCCTGTTAATAAATTAATATCCTCATATGTTGTTCCATTTCCTGCAGGTTGTTTTCCTATTGTAGTAGTTGGAATATATCCTTCTACTTCTTTTAAAGTTGTTCCATCATATTGAAGGTATCTTTGACCATCTAAAATATACAAGATACTTTTATATATAAAAAACATTGATTGATGCTCATTCATATTTGAATCTAATAAAACATCATCTTTATATAGTTTATTACCAGAATGAACTATAAGATGTTTTTCATCATTTATAACAAAGTATCTCATTCCATAAATTTTACCAGGATAATTTCTCACTAATTCTAAATCTGGCCTTGTTTCAATTCCTTTACCAAGTGTTTTGTAATTCTTCCACATATTAAGCATATCTGGACTTCTTACAACTGATACTTCATCTTTTCTATCTGAGAAATCTACTCCTCTAAAATCAGTATATTCTCTCATTCTTAAAGAACCAGCATAAGCTCCAGAACCTGAACTATGATTTGTCCCCATATATACCTCCTAAATATAATATCCTCCAGTTATTCTTATACTCCCTGCTTCTAGTCTAGGATCTAATGTATTTAATAATCTTTGATATTCTTCTGTGTACTTGTTACCATACGCGTTGGAAATATCACTTCTTAATATGTCACCTGCCACTCCATAAGGAAGAATTTCTAAACAATTCTTATCAATTTCAAATTTATAACTTTCTTCATTATCTTCTGTAATATCCAATGGATAAACTGAAACATAAATATCTGCAGTACCTTCTTCAGTAAATATTATTGTATCTCCTATTACATCGTAGGCCACATCTTGAACTGATTCTATTTGAAATATTTTTCTACTTAATTCTTCTTCCAGTTCTTCTTTTGTAACTTTCAGTTTTGATTTTCCAGCTTCAAAACTTACTTCATATTCAAAGTTTTTATGTATTTTTCTTATTTCAGCAAGTTCTGTTTGTTTTTGATTAATAATCGAAGGCATTTTAGCTCTTATATCTTCATCATCAGTCAATCTTTCTTCGGCATCTTCGTTATATTCTTCTATCATGGATAGAACTTTTTGATACATATCTTCTGCAGTCATAGTCATTCTCCTTTCTTAATTTTCATATACATATTACTTATCAGATGTATTTTTATGTATGTCATATAAATGTATTGCTTCATCAACAGTAGCCATTTTATATTCTGGTATTACAAAACCTTTCCCTTTTACATATACTAATAACTGTCCTACAACTAATTCTACTTCCTGATGTGTTTCTTCTTCACACCATTTTCCGTTTCTCATCATATATTTCGTTTTAATATCGGTTATTAATTTATTTTCTACAATAAGTTGTTTAACAATGGTTCTTTCAACTTCTTTTTCTACTTTCTCACCTTTATCATTTTCTATCATGTCATACTCAACATTTTCATCATCGCACAGTTTAATATCTTCACCTGTGTGAGTATATCCTCCATATGGATTAACATTTGGCATCATTACATACACTTCTAAATCTTTTAATTCTTTCATTTTTCTACTCTCCTTTTATATAATTCGGATATTGTTCTTCAATCTCTTGAAGTAAAACACTAAATTCTTTAAATAGTTTTTTTGATTCCTCATCATCTGATATAGTTATTTTTGAATAACCACTTGCAAATTTATGATCTACTTTTTTATCTAAAGCATTTAAATATCTAACAAAACTATCTGTTAATACTGATACTGCACAGCAAATTATATCTTTACCTTTTTCTGCATATCCACTATGTCCACTAATTATAATTTCATTTTCTTTTCTTAATATCTTTATCATATAACCTCACTTTCGCTAGAATTGCACTAGCCTACACTTTTAAAGTGATATAAAAAAAGAGAGGTTGAACCTCTCTTCTATCTAATTTTCCCATCTTTTAAAAGCAACTACTTTTAATCCTTCTGCAGACGCTTTAATTTTTACAATTAAATCTTTTGTAGCATATTTTGCACTTTCAATTGGAACAAGAGCAACATTACCTGCTGGAACTGAAACAGTAATATCTTTATCACTTCTAGCATATGTTCCAGCTTCTTCAGATGGTGCCATTAAAGTAGCATTTATTGCTGCATTACCTGTATTAAATAGAACTATTGCAGTTCTCAAATCTTTTTCTGGCATTTTTATTTCTATTCCAGTAGT
>AUXO015501823.1_pt1 | contig 10388 bp, 11 predicted proteins | sample 768731 | NCBI WGS metagenome assembly AUXO01 (sample SAMN02715735, study PRJNA202380) | gut metagenome | biome: sheep rumen | host: Ovis aries | place: New Zealand: Palmerston North | reverse complement strand
CTGGCCTTATTTTCTTTCTTTAATTTTTGCTTGTCCTTTAAGGTCACGTAAATAGTTAAGTTTAGCTCTTCTAACTTTTCCTTTTCTTACAACTTCTATACTGTCAATTTTTGGTGATGAAAATGGAAATGTTCTTTCAACTCCAACACCGCTTGATTTTTTTCTAACAGTGAAGTTCTTACTTACGCCACTACCTTTAATGGCAATTACAATACCTTCAAATGCTTGAATTCTCTCACTTTTACCTTCGATTATTCTAACATTTACTTTAACCGTATCTCCAACACGGAACTCAGGTAAATCAGTTCTGATTTGGCTTTTCGTTATAATATCAACCAAATTCATAGTCTCACTCTCCTTTTATCAATCTATGATCATAAGTAACGAATCTCAGCGGATCACGACGTTTTTAATTCTATCATATTTTATTTAAAATTTCAACTATCTTTTTCTTCCTATTTGCATTTCTTCTTTTAAATATAAATCTTTTAACTTATTTTTGAGCTCTTTTTCTACTAAATTAACTTTTTTAATTAGGGCATTAATATAATTTTTGTCTAAAAATTTAGAGTATTTATTTATTATTATGCTTTTGTACCTGATAGTATCTTCTATTACTAATTCTAAGGCATCCCCATCAGTATCATCGTCATCTATAACGGATAGCAGAAAATTTAGATATGTGTTTAATTTTCTCTTAGTTTTTCTTTTTAGAACTTTTTCAATTAATTCCGGTTCTACTAAGGTTAAATGGCTAACTTCAATTCCATCATAAGGAATAGTGTTTTGAGGTTTGATATTAAATCCTTTTATTTGATCATAGTCAATATATCCGTGGATTATTTCAGTATTATCTTTGTTAACTATATAATATCTTTTACTCATTGTTTTCACCTTCTAATAAGTCTGGCCTTCTTATCTTAGTTTTTTTAATAGCTTCTTCTTCTCTAAATTTTCTTATGTTTTTGTGATGTCCGGAAAGAAGAACTTCTGGTACTTTCATTCCTCTAAAGTCTACTGGTTTGGTGTACACTGGGTAGTCTAGCAAATTATTATTAAATGAATCATTTAAGTGTGACTCTTTTTCTATAACGCCATCTAAAAGTCTTACTATGCTGTCGGTTATTACCATGCTTGGAAGTTCCCCTCCTGTTAAAACGTAATCTCCTATACTTACTTCCATGTCAGCTAACGTTCTTATTCTTTCGTCAAAACCTTCGTAGTGACCACATATTATAATTAAACTTTTTTCTTTTGATAAATTGTATGCTTTTCTTTGATTATATTTTATTCCCTGAGGGGTCATTAATATTACTTTGCTATCTTTTGTTTTAATATCATCTACAGCATCGAATATAGGCTGTGGCATTAAAACCATGCCTCTTCCACCGCCATATCCATAATCATCAACTTTTTTATGAGGATCTTTACTATACTTTCTTATATCGTGAATTTCAATTTCTACTGCTTTGCTTTCAATGGCTCTTTTAATAATTGAGGTATTTAGAAAGCCTTCAAACATTTCTGGGAAAATTGTTAAAATATCAATCTTCATTTATTAATCCTTTTATTAGATCTAAATGAATACTTTCATCTATTTCTTTTACAAATTCATCGACATAAGGTATTAAGTAAGTTTTGTCTTCATTTTTTATTACTAGAAGTTCTTGAGTTCCGTTTTTTTCAATTTTTTCTAATTTACCAATATATTTATCTTTATCATAGACTTTTTTCCCATATAAATCTTCATTTAAAATTCCTGGGAAAATAAAATCTTCTTTATTAATGAATACGCTTTTTCCTTTTAGCGCAAGGACTTCATTAATATTATTTATTCCATTTAAAGTTAACATGTCAAAATTTTTATGTTTACGGTATCCATTTATTATATATTCATTATCATTTATATATATTTTGGCGTCTTTTTTAAATATTGTTTCTTTATATTTAAAATCTGAGATGATTTTCACTTCGCCTTTTATCCCGTGGGTATTTACTAATTTACCAATATAAAGCATTTAATCATCTCCTTAATTCATATAAAATTATGCTAGTGGCTACTGCAACATTTAGGCTTTCACAATTTTCATTCATGGGGATATATAGATAATCATCAGATATTTTTAAGAGTTCGTTGCTGACGCCACTTCCTTCATTTCCCATTATTATAGCAAACTTTTTTGTTTTTTCAATATTTTTTAGGCTTTTGCCACCATCAACTTTTGTGGCAAAAATTTTATGTGTATCTTTTATTTTGCTTATAAATTCTTCTAAGTTTTCTTTTATGATATTTGCACTAAAAATCATGCCTTGTGAAGCTCTTATGACTTTTGAACTATAAATATCTGCACATTTATCGTTTATGACAATGGTATCTACGTTAAAGGCCACGCCACTTCTTATAATAGTTCCTAAATTGCCTGGGTCTTGAACACCATCTAAAATTAATACTAAGCCTTCTTTGAGTTTCATTTCTTTCTTTTCACATATTCCAAATATGCCTGTGGGATTTTCAAGCTCAGTTAAATGTTTAATTACTTTTTCTGTTACTTCGCTTGTTTTTATGTCTAATTTATAGTTACTATTTTCGGGAATTAATAATTCTTTTAAGTAGCCGTTTTTATAGGCTTCTTCTACTAGGTGAGCTCCTTCAACTAAAAATATATTCTCTTTATCCCGGTATTTCTTTTGTTTTAAAAGTTTTAATTGTTTGATTTTTTCATTGTTTGTTGAACTATATAGCATAATTATCACCCAAATTAATTTTAGCAAAAAAAAAGATTAATGTAAATTAATCTAGCATTCTGTTTCACCAGATGCATAAATATATTCATAGCTATAATTAGTACCATTATAATTTATACGTATTTTTCCTTTAAATATTCCACCTTTAGGATTTTCTAGCTGACTTTCTTCCAATAATCCTTCATCTACAAAATTTTGTAATGTTTTTTCACTATTATTATAATCCTCATATGGATGAGCTGCTACATAATTTTTAGCTGCTTTTTTAAATATTTCTATTTGATCTTTGCATAAAGTGGTAGAACTATTTCTTATTACGCCTTGCACAACCGGAACAATTATAAGTCCAATTATACCTAATATTACAATAACCCCTAAAAGTTCTATTAGGGTAAATCCTTTTTTCATCATATCACCTTATTCTATATAAATTTTATATTTTAATTTTATATATGTCAAATGTTTTTAATTATAATTAATTTTTCTTTTTCTATTTCTTTTAATTTTTGTTTGATTTTTTCTTCACAATTTTTATAATATGGTTTTAATGAAAGAATACTTAAATATTTGTTTATTTTATTTAAATATTCATCTTTTTGACTTTCAGCATATTTATCAATATAAATGTATATAAGTTCTTCGTAAGATTGTTCTATTTGTGGTATGGTTTTTTCAAAGTATTCTATAGCCTTGTCTATGTTTTTCTCAGTATTGGCTTCATATGAACCATCTAAGTAAAAATATTTAGCTAGGTTATAGTATGCCCAGTGATTTAATATACTTTTGGGAACATCTAAGGCTTGTTTATAATACTCGCAGGCTTTTTTCATGTCTTTTTCAACATAAATTCCTTTTCGGTACCACTGCCCTAATTTATTTGAGGCCCAGCTTTCTTCAAGACTCGCACTAAATGAATAATATTTAAAGGCTTTTTCATAGTCTTTATTTTCTTCAGCAATTTTACCTAGGTTATTATAGGCATAAACATAATTTTCAGAAGCAGCTTTTTTAAAATATTCTATGGCTTTATCTATGTTTTTATTTTTCCCTAAGCCTTTTAAATATATTATTCCTAATGTATTTATTGCGGCAATGCTGCCTAGACTTTCAGCATTTTTTAAGTAGTTATAAGCATTTTCATAGTCTTCATTAGTTTGAGAGCCGATTTGTCCTTGTAGTAGCATTTTGGCAATTAACCAATTAGCTCTTGGATGGTTCTTTTCGGCGGCAACCTTAAAATATTCATATGCTTTTATGTATCTAGGATTGCCTGTCATCATGCCAGTATATTCTAAATCTCCAAGTTCAAACGATGCATATGGATTTCCTTCTTTAGCCATTTTTTTTATTGAATATGTGTAATTTATTCCATCATTAAGCTGGACCTTTATAAATTGTTCTAATTCACTCATTGATATATTTGTATTATTTAAAATATTTTCAAATAATTCTCTTTGAGTCTTATCAACATAAATTGGCTGTTTTTTTTCTAGGACTATATATATTAAAAGTTCGCATAAAGTATCATAGATTTTTTCTTCTTGAATTAGTTTACTTATTTTTTTAGTGAATTCTATATCAACGCTTTCATCATTTTTGGCAAGATTATATAATTCTAAGCATAATTTTTTAAAGATACTATCATTTAATATGTTTAATATTTCGTTATGAGTTTTGTTATTATATATTTGGCCTTTTATTATTGAAGCAATAGACATCATTGTTTCATCAAAATCTTTATTTGGGTATTTTTTCCTTTTTATATATATTTGTTTAAAGTCGGTCCCAATTGATCTATATCCTATGCAGTAATTATTTATCGTTGAATCGCTGATATCTTCAACACCAAATATGGCATAAAATATTTCTGTTTGATTTGCAAATGTCTTATTTAGTGATAGTTCTTTTATAATTCGGCAAAAGTTTCCTAATGATAAATGTCTTTGATTGTTGTTCATTTTTAGATATTTTGTTTCCATTTATATCACCATTTACATTATAACATATTTTGAGCATTTTGCGTGGAGTTTGCGTTTTTCTGTGGAACACACATACTGGTTTATTGTAGTATAATGCAATATAATGAACTAGAAGGGAGATTTTTTATGAAAAAGATTTGGAAAAGTTATAAGGTAACTGTTCTACTTGTCTTGGCTTTAATTATAGGGACTATCTGTGGTCTTATATTTAAGGAAGACGTTAATGTGGTTAAACCACTTGGGGATTTATTTTTAAATCTACTTTTTGTAACAATTGTTCCGCTTATGTTTTTGACGATAAGTACGACAATTGCTAAAATGGATTCTCCAAAAAGACTTAGAAAAATTTTTGGTAGAATTATTCTTATTTCATTAATAACTTCACTAATTGCTATCTTCTTTGCAATAGCTACAACAAATGTGTTTAAACTTATTAATGAACAAGATACTGGTATAATTAGAGAAGCTTTTTCTACAGAAAAGATTGAAAAACCAGAGCTTAATTTCTTAGGAAGTACGGTTCAGCTTATTAGTGTTAGCGATTTTAATGGCTTGCTTTCTAAAGGAAATATAGTTGCAATTGTTGTTTTTGCGATTATATTTGGATTTGCAATGAGAAAGGATAAAGAAAAAACAAAGCCACTTCTTGATGTCTTAGAAGCGGCAAACAAGACAATTCTTAATTTTATAAACATAATTATGTATTATGCGCCTATTGGTCTTGGTTGTTATTTTGCTTCTTTAGTGGGAACTTTTGGCGGTGAGATTGCGAAAGGTTATTTAAGAACTTTTGTAATTTATACTTTATGCGCATTAGTATTCTATTTTGTTTTCTATACACTTTATGCGTTTATAGCTGGTGGCAAGAAGGCTGTTAAGGCTTTCTGGTCAAATATATTTGAGCCAACGTTTACTTCTTTAGCTACTTGCTCTTCTGCGGCTAGCTTACCTGTAAATATAGAAGCGGCTAAAAAAATGGGTATTCCTGATGATGTTTCTGAAACATTTATTGGTTTAGGTACTAGTTTGCATCAAGATGGTTCAATTATCGGGTGTGTATTTAAAATCATGTTTTTAGTTAGTTTATTTGGCACAGATGTATCTATTTTACAAATTGTTTTAGTATCACTTATGGCCGTTTTACTTATTACGGCTGTTCCAATCGGCGGTGGTACTATATCAGAATCATTAATTATTTCAATGCTTGGCTATCCAATGGCTGCCTTACCACTACTTACAATTGTCGCTACAGTTATTGATCCACCAGCAACTGTTTTAAATGTCGTTGGTGATGAAGCTGCTGCTATGGTTGTTGCTAGAAGCGTTGATGGAAAAAATTGGATGACTACTGATAAAAAGAAAAAGTAATTATAAGCACTGCTTAATTAAGTAGTGCTTTTATAATAATATTATTTTAATTGTCATATTGTTGTATCTATTTGTTTTTGCCCAAAATAGAGGTATTTTCACTCAAAGAAAAAGAACAAATATTTATTAGCGTGTTAACATCTATTTCTGATATCTTGATATATTAAGAATAATTTCTATTTCTGTTAGGGTTATAAGTAAACTTGATCCTCCGTAAGATAGAAAAGGAAGCGTTGCCCCTGTAACAACTCATTTGGGGTGCCTAATTTTATAAAATGTTATTTATATTACTAATAAAGTTTTCACACACTTTTTTATCTTCCCATTTATTTATAGAAAACGTTCTACTTCATGCATGGTTAATAGAAGCACCGCAATGATAAACTTCCTTTTTATCTATTATAAAATATCTATCATGATAATCATCACTATAAACTAATTTTAAATTATTATATTGGCTAGTATATCTTTCTATATCTTGATCTGTAAGTGAACCATTTCTTTTAATAATTATTATGACTTTTACTTTTATTTTTTTGATTATATCTAATACTGTCATATCTGCATACCTATCTATTATTATCAACTCTTTTTTGGCAGTTTTAAATATTTGTAATATTTTTGAATATGCATCATATATTTGTCCTTTATAATATGTCTCAGTTACTTTTTTCTTTTCTTCTAATTTTGAAAACGATTCTTGTAATAATTTAATATTTTTGTGGTCTTCTAACACTAAATTGTTTATATATTGTTGTTCAATTAAACTAGTAGAGATATATTTTCTCATAGCTACAAAAGCATCCATTATAGCAATACTAGTATTTATAGCTATTATAGATTTTAAAGATGTAGAAAGCATTGCCACACCTTGTTCTGTAAAAACTGTATGTCCCTTTCTAGAGCCACCTTTTGAAGTCGCATTTTGCGACTTCAAAGAATAATATTCTTCTTCAGTTATTCTAAATGCATACCTCTTAGGAAAACGCATTTTATTCCTTTTTACAACTTCATTTATTCTTTTTGTTTCCACTTGATATAATTTGGCCAAGTCAGAATCAAACATCACTTGTTTTCCTCTTACTTCATAAATTAAGTTTTCTATGTTTTCTTTTTGTATAATTTGATTCATGTACTATCACCTAAATACATGACAGCGAAAATTTGTTCGCATGTCAATGACATTTTTATATATTAGCCTTTTTATTTCTGATATCTCGATATGTTAAGAATAATTCCCATTTCTGTTAGGGTTATGAGTAAACTTGATCCTCCGTAAGATAGAAAAGGAAGCGTTACCCCAGTTACTGGTATTAGCCCAATTACAACGCATAAATTCAAGACTGCTTGAAAAGATATCATGAAAGCGATTCCAAAAGCTAAATATTTTCCAAATAAATCATCACAATCTAAAGCGATTTTTATAGACTGATATATAATAAAGCAAAATAGACTTGAAACTATCAAAACACCTAAAAAGCCGAATTCTTCACTTATAATTGAAAAAATAAAATCAGTTTGAGGCTCAGGAAGATAGAAATGTTTCTGTCTAGAACCACCTAACCCAAAGCCAAATAGTCCACCTGGACCTATAGCATATAAGGACTGAATTATTTGAAACCCGCTTCCTAAAGGATCACTCCAGGGATTTATAAATGAAAGTATCCTTTTTAATCTATATGGCGCAGCTAATATAAGACCTACTATGCCGCAAAGTCCTATTAGGCCTATTTTTAGGAAAAACTTTAAATTTACTCCTCCTACAAATAATAATCCTATTACCCCCATTACTAGAATAATTCCGGTTCCAAAATCAGGCTGCAGCATAATAAGTCCAAAGATAATCATTGTAATCAGTAATATTGGTACTACGCCTTTTTTTATATTATTTATATCTTTTCTATTATTGTATAAATATTTGCTGGTAAATATAATCATGGATAGTTTCATAAATTCTGATGGCTGGATGCCAAATGAACCAATCCCAAACCAACTTTTGCTTCCATTTCTTTCGCTGCCAACTAATAGGACAAGTATTATTAAACTTAAGCATATGAAAAATATTTTGTTTGAATATTTATAATATTTTTTATAATCTATTTTACTAGCTAAGCACATAAATATTATTCCTATTATTAAAAATAGGCCTTGGTTTTTTACATATTTAAAAGGATCCCCAAACTTATATTGTGCCCAGACATTTGATGATGAATATACCATAAGCAGGCCAAACAATGATAAAATTATGCATCCAATAAAGAGGTTAATATTTGCTTTTTTCATATGATTACACCCCAAATTACTGCGATCATATTAGTTATTAACCCCACTGCCCAAAATAGTTTTACAATATCTGTCTCTTTCCAACCTTTCTTTTCAAAAGCATGATGAATGGGCGTCATAGGGAATACTCTTTTTTTTGTTAATTTATAAACTGTTATTTGGATTATGCAACTTAATGTTTCAATAACGAATACAAAGCCAATAATAATTAGTAATATTTCATGTCTTGTTAAGATAGCATAGGCACCCAGTGTTGCACCTAAACATAAAGAGCCCGTATCTCCCATAAAAACTTTTGCTTTATTTGTATTAAAAAGAAGGAATCCAAATATGGAACCTATTAAGACAAATGCGAATATGGCTATATCTTCATATCCTAAAAGCCATTCAGTATCCCAGGCGATTATTCCAAATGTCAAAAAAGATATTGCTGATAAGCCTCCAGCAAGTCCATCAAGACCGTCTGTTAAGTTAACCGCATTTGATGAGGCAGTTAAAATAAATAAAATAATAAGCCCATACATCCACCCTATATTTTTTCTAATGTTTAATGAATGTATCCATATAAGAGGTTCACTTCCTGATTTCATGAACAGGTAAAAAAATACTATGGCAACTATTAACTGGAACATAAATTTTTCATTTTTAGATAATCCACTATTATTGTGTCTTTTTATTATAAGATAGTCATCTATAAAGCCAATTATAGCATAACTTATAAATGTAAATAATATTATAATTAGATTATAGGTTAATTGAATTTTTTTTAAAGCTATTAGCATTAACATGATTACTAGTGTCGGTAATATAAATATAAAGCCCCCCATTGTTGGCGTTCCCACTTTAGAGATGTGGGTTCTTTCTAAATATTTATTTAAAATTTGTCTAGCATGATGTTTTTTTAAAAGAGGAACAATTATAATTCCAGATACTATAGATAAAATAAAACTGGCCATCATGGATATAGTTGATTTGGCAATTATAAGCATTTTATTCCTCCTTACTAGTAAATAATCTTACTGTTTTTCCTTCTTCTAGCTTAGTTTTAGCTTCTGGGGATTGATGGATTACTTTTGTTCCTTCGCCACTTATGATTATGTTCAAACCTTTAAGTTCTTTTTTTGCTTCCTCTATATTCATACCTACCACGTCTTTAACAGTTATCATTTTTGGGTCTGGCCATTTGTATTTTTTGGGCTTGCCACCATCAGATTTTTGAATATTTAAAGCTTTTATACAATCTTTTAAAACTGCTTTTGATATTGGCCCTACGGTTGTCCCACCATATTGAATTGTTCCTTTAGGGTTATCAATTGCTATATAAGCTACTACTTTGGGATTGTCTGCAGGAAGAAAGCCAATAAACGATAATATATAATTATTGGTTAGGTATCTACCGTTTTCTACTTTTTGTGCAGTACCTGTTTTACCACCCACTCTATATCCATCAATATATGCTGTACGTCCACTACCGTTAGCGACAACATTTTCTAGTGCTGCTCTTACCTTGGCACTAGTTTCTTCGCTTATTACTTTTCTTACTACTGTTTTTTTATTTTCTTTAACTACGGTATTAGTTTCTGGTTCATTTACACTTTTAACGATATATGGTTTGTAAAGTATGCCACCATTAATAGCCGCGCTTACGGCGGTAACTTGCTGGATTGGAGTTACTGATACACCTTGCCCGAAAGCAGTTGTGGCTAGTTCAACTGGCCCAACTTTGCTTCTATCAAATATAATCCCGCTAGCTTCGCCATTTAAATCAACTCCTGTTTTTTTACCAAAGCCAAATTTATCTATATAATCAAATAGCGTATTCACGCCTAACCGCTGTCCTAAAACAACAAATCCTGGGTTACATGAATTTTCTACCACTTGCATAAATGTTTCTTTTCCGTGTCCTCCATGTTTCCAACAGTGGATAGTGGCATTTTCTACTTTTATGCTGCCCCTATCATAAAATGTTTCTTTTTCTAAATCAACTGTTCCTTCTTCTAAAGAGGCAGCTAA
>AUXO013864763.1_pt1 | contig 10388 bp, 6 predicted proteins | sample 768731 | NCBI WGS metagenome assembly AUXO01 (sample SAMN02715735, study PRJNA202380) | gut metagenome | biome: sheep rumen | host: Ovis aries | place: New Zealand: Palmerston North | reverse complement strand
GTTTATGTTGATACTGATAAAAATTATAGGTTTTATAATGGAAATCAATGGGGAAGAGCTAAATTAGGTGATGTAGAACCAGTACAGAAGAATTTTATAAAGCCTATAGTAAAATATAAAGTAGGAGTAGTACATGATAATCTTTATTCTATAGTATATTCAAGTGAAAATTTTGAAGAAAAAGAATTTAGAGAATATGCTGAAAGAGTATGTGAAATGCTTAATAGAAAGGCAGCTAATATATGGGAAAAAGATAAGATGGATTATAAAGGCAGAAGAATAACAAAAGATTCTGCTATAAACGATGAGGGAATAATCTATGTAACATGGGATTCTGAAAATGATACACCAGTAAATGAAATAATAAAGAAAAATGATATTTATTATGGAAACGAAAATGATGACAATATACAAGCTCAACCATATATCATAATTAGAAAAAGAATACCTGTTGTTTCAGCAATTAATTTAGCTTTAGAAAATGGATTATCAAAAGATAAAATCGATTTAATAAGAGGAGATAGAGATACATTTGAAGAAAGTGGAGATGATGCTAAAGATGAAATTGATAGCATGGTTACTTTACTTTTGAAAATGTGGAAAAACAAAAAAGAAGTACATTTTGGTATGGCAACTAGGTCAGTAGATATATTTAAAGATAAAAATAGTAAATTATCATATTATCCAGTAGCACATGATCTTTGGGAAGAACTTGAGGGTTCAGCTAGAGGAGAGGGAGAAGTAAGATATTTAATACCTAATCAAATAGAAGTTAATAAAACTGAAATGAGAAGAATTCTCGTTGCAAAACAGCAAGGATATCCACAAAAGGTAGTAAATATTGAGAAAATTAAAAATCCAAATTCTATATCTCAAATTGGTGGAACTATAAAAATAACTGGTGGGCAAACAATTGATGATGTAAGAAAATTTGTGTCTACTTTAACACCGGCTACCATGTCACCAGATGTAAAACAATTACAGGATGATTTAATCCAAGTAACTAGAGAATTAGCTGGTGCAGGAGATATAGCAACAGGAACAATTAATCCAGAACAGGCTAGTGGTAAAGCAATATTAGCAGTGCAAAATGCTATGAAATCTCCAATGACAGAACAAAAAGAATCTTATAAAAATTTTATAGAAGATTTGGCAAAGATATGGTTGGATATGATTATAACATATTCAGAAAAAGGAATAGTACTTGAATATGAGGAAACTAATCCTGAAACTGGAGAAAAAACAATCATACCAGAAAAAGTACATCAAGAGACACTAAAGAAAATTAAAGCTAGTGTAAAAGTAGATGTTACTCCAAGAAGCCCATATGATAAATTTGCTCAAGAATTAAGTATAGAAAATTTATTTTCAAAAGGAATGTTCAGTATTCAAAAATTACAGGAATTAAAAACTTATGTTGAATTATTAGATGATGATAGTGTAATGCCTAAACAAAAATTAGAAAAAGCTATAAAAATAATGGAAGAAGAACAATATAAAATTGCTATGATTAATTCTCAAGCACAAATGATGCAGCAAAGAGCTGATATGTTTTTAAATCAAGATTCAGAAGCTCAAGCAAGTATGATGAATAGTTATGCAGAAGCAACAGAATAGTTGCTTTTTATAATGTCTTTTTACTATTTTAGACATTAAAGAAAAAAGACAGACAGCATGGTCCAAGCCTTATGACCAAAAAAAAGATGTGGTTTTTGTGAAGCAAACACAAACGAAAAAATAGGAGGATTTATATGGAAAATGAAAATCTTGTAACAGAAGAAAATGTTACTGAAAATGTAGAAGAAACTACAGAAGAAACAATCAACCAATCAGAAGAAGAAGTACCAGTAATAAAAAAAGATACTGAGGAAACATTTACTAAAAAACAAGTTGATGATATGGTTGCAAAAAAATTAGCTCGTAAAGAAGCAAAGATAAGAAAAGAATATGAAAAAAAATATTCTGGATTAGAAAATGTGTTAAAAGCAGGCACAGGAAAGGAAGATATTGAAGATATAACTTCAGATTTAACTGATTATTATAGGAGAAATGGTATTGAAATTCCTGAAGTATCTAATTATTCAGATGAGGATATGAAGACATTAGGAATATCTGATGCCGATTCAATTATTAATGATGGATATGATGAGGTTGTAAGTGAAGTAAATAGGCTTTCTAATTTAGGCACAAATATGTCGCCTAGAGAAAAGGCTACATTTGAAAAATTAGCCAATTACAGGCAATATGAAGAGGCTCGTAAAGAGTTAAAAAGTAAGGGTATTGGTGAAGATATTTTAGATTCTAAGGAATATAAAGAATTCACTAGTAAACTTAATCCTAATATGTCTGAAATAGAAAAATATGATATGTATGTAAAATTTCAGCCAAAAGAAGCTGAAATTATAGGAAGTATGAGTAATAAATCTGCTACTGGTGATAAAGGAGTTAAAGATTTCTATACTAGAGATGAAGCTCTAAAGTTTACCAAAGAAGATTTTGATAAAAACCCTGCTTTATTTAAAGCTGTAGAAAATTCTATGCTTAAATGGTAATTAGTCATATTTCCTGTTAGAAAGGAAAAAATATGGCAGTAAGTAATTTTATCCAACAAATATGGAGTAAAAAAATCCAAGATGCGTTGGAAATGAAAACAAAACTTGTTGATTTCTGTACAAGAGAGTATGAGGGAGATATTAAATTTGCTAGTTCTGTAAAAATTCTAGGTGTAGGCGATCCAAGAATTACAGGATATCATGGAAATGTTGACTATGAAGATATGAATGATTCTGGTCAAATATTACCAGTGGATTTTCAAGAGTATTTTGCTTTTAAAGTTGATGATATCAACAAAGCACAATCAGTACCAGGATTACCACAAAAGTATCAAAAGAAATCTAGTGATAGATTAGCACAAAGAAGAGATATTAATATAGGAAGATTAGTTGCTGGAAAATGTATTTCTACATTAGCAGAAGCATCTGCTACTTATACATTAACAACAGATACAGCTATTGCACCTTATAAGGATTATTTCATAAGAAAAGGTACAACAGGAGCTTATACTTATGAAAGAGTTGCTAAGCCAGTAGTTGCTGATATTGCATCTTATTATGAAATAACTAATGGAAATTATAAAACAGGAGCTACTAATGTAACTACTGCAAGTGCTAAAACTCAAGCTGCAATCAAAACTGCAGTTGATAATGGATTTGTCGCTATGAATTTAAGAAATTGTGATACTGGTATAAGAATGGAAGTTGATCCTGAAACATATATGACATTCAAAAACAATTTAATAGAGTTATCTACTAACAATCCTGAAATGTTAAGAAAAGGTTTAGTTGGTATGTATAATAATGCTGAAGTTGTTATGAGTAATGCTATATATAATGATTCTTCTTACAAATATTGTATGTTAAGAACAATTGATGCTATAGCATTTGTTGGTCAAATACAAGAAGTAGAAGCAATGAGACTTCAAAATACATTTGGTGATGGTATTCGTGGACTAGATGTTTATGGTATGGGCATCATAGCTCAAGATGAACTTCAAGTTGTTAAAATCCCTGCATAGAAAAAAACAAGTAATAAGGGCTTAGAGCCCTTTTTATCATGTTAAGAGTATATTTAGGTGCAACTCCTAAAAACATGTTATAGAAAGAGGAAATTTTATGAATTATTATGTATTAAGACCAGATTTAACCCCATATGAGGGAATTATTGTAGATAAGGATACTAAATTAGAATTCGAAAATGATTATACAAAGGAAACATTAGAGAATTTAGAATTAAAAGTATATCAAAAAGAAGAACATGAAAAGTACAAAATAGAAAGTACAATGACATTAAAACTCGAAGAGGGAGAAGTATTATTATTTGAAAAAGAAAAAAGAGGGTATTTTTTACCTGCTCAATCAATAGGAACAATAGAAACAGCAATAAAGGATTATAGAGGATTAGCAGTAGCACTTGATGGAGTAGATTATGAAATAGTAAAAAAAGAAAACGAATAGGAGGGATACAATGACTTTAAAAGATATGAAAAAGAAAACATTATCTTTAATAGAAGAAATAGTAGATAACCCAGATGAACCTCAAATTGAATCATTAACTAATGATCCTGATATTGAAGCAAAATTAAATTATGTAATAAACCAAATCCAATATGAACTATCTAGAATAAAAAAATTACCAGAATATGTTGAAATGGAAGTTGAAAAAGGTGATTTAATAAGCTTCAATACTATTAATTCAAGAACAGGAAACGAAGTATATCAGATTGATATATGCAGAGGAATAGACTATGAATTAAAAGCTGATGGAACTATTGTAAAATGTTTAGAAGATGGAATTTTAGAATTAGAATATTATAAGTATCCAACTAGAATTGATAAAACTACACCAGATACATTTGAATTAGAATTAAGTGATGATGTATTAGAGATAATGCCTTATGGAATAGCAGCAGATTTATTAAAAAGTGATGTTTCAAATGCGTACGGAAATGTATATGCTAATAGATATGAAAATATGAAACAAGAATTAGACACTAGATACAACACAGGATACATAGAATTTTGTGATGATGGGATGGTGATTTGATGGCTGAACAACCAAGTGGAAAATTAATTACAAGAAATTATGCTAATTTTAGAGGTGTAGATTTTTCTAATAAAGAAGTATCAATTTATAGAAGCCCAGATTCATTAAATATGTGGAAAGATTATAAAAACAATTTAGGAAAATGCATAGAAACAAGACCAAGTATAGAATTAGCTCATGAATTTGACAATACTATATTTGGCATCTTTTTTTATAAATTGGGAGATATTCAACAAATAATAGTACATTGTGGAACAAAACTATATAAGATAGTTGGAAATACTAAAACAGAATTATTTACTGGAATGAATATAGTTAGAAGCCATTCATTTATATATGATGGAATACTTTATATAAAAGATGGAATAAATTATAAAAAATGGGATGGAACTACATTATCTGATGTAGTAGGTTATATACCTACAACTTCTATATCAAGAACTCCAGGAGATATGAATGGTGGTGTAATATATGAGGATATAAATATGCTTACACCTTATAGAAGAAATACATTCTGTGCTGATGGAGAAACAAAAGAATATTTTGTAGATTCTCAAAGTTGTGATTCCGAACCACCTCAAGTAATTATAACAACTGAGGTAGAATCACAAAATTTAGTTTATAATACAGATTATCAATGGGATCCAACTAGAGGAAAAGTAACATTTACAACAGCTCCATCAAAGCCTTATACAGATGGAAAAGATAATGTAATAATCATATATAAGAAAACTATATCTGGATATGCTAATAGAATATTAAATTGTACTTTATTAGAAGTATTTGATAATAGAGTATTCTTTAGTGGAAATCCTAATTATCCTAATACGATATTCCACTCAAGTTTAAATAATCCATCATATTGCAGCGATTTAGATTATTATAATGAGGGATTAGATAATACGCCAGTAAAAACTATGGTGGCAGGAAATAATGCCTTATGGGTAATAAAAGAGCCATCACAATCAAATACAGCAATTTATTATCATGTACCAACAATAGATTCTAAATATGGCAAGGTATATCCATCTAGTCACTCTAGTATTAATACTGGATGTATTGCTGAGGGTAGAAACTTTAATGATGATATAGTATTTTTCTCAGATAGGGGAATGGAAGCTATTAATGGTGATATAACTACAGAACAAGTAATAGCACATAGATCTAGTTTAATAGATGCTAAATTATTATCTGAAACTAACTATAAAAATATGATATTAGAAGAATATGAGGGATATTTACTAATAATTATAGATAATAAAGTATATTTAGCTGATAGTAGGGCTATGTTTAATAATGAAACTCATCTAGAATATGAGTTTTTTTATTGGGAATTATCAAAAAGTGTAACGTGTACGCAAGTAAAAGATGGAATATTGTATTTAGGAACATCAGAGGGAATATACACATTAACAAATAAAGAGACAGATAGAGAATTATTAAGTTATTGGACTACTCCAGAAGATGAATTTGGATATCCTCATTATCAAAAAACAACAAATAAAAGAGGTTGTGTAATTGATATGAACGGAACATCAGTAAATGTATCAGCCAGAGTAGATAATAGCACATTTGCTTTAATAGGAAATTATAATACTGCAAAAGATTATGTAGTATGCAGAATAAAAAAGAAAAAGTGGAAATCAATACAGCTTAAATTTAGCTCTAATGCACCATTTGAGCTATTTTCTAATACTTTAGAGGCATATGTTGGTGGATACATAAAAAGATAGAATAGGAGGATAAAATGGCAAATTATTCAGTAAATTACAATGATAAAAGATTTACCCAAGTAAAAAATGATGAAACAAAGGCATTAAATAATGTAAATAATCAATACAATAATATGATTAATACAGCTCAAGAATATTATGATAAACAAATTCAATCAGCTGAAGATTATGGAAAAACGCAACAAGATTTACAACAACAGAGAACAGATTTTACTATAGAACAAATAAATCAAGAAAAAGCTCAAGCTCAAAAGGATTATGAAAGAGAACAAAAAGGTGCTTATGTTGATTGGCAGCAAGAGTCAAATCAATATGGAGCAAATGCTGAACAAATGGCTACACAGGGGTTGAATACTTCTGGATATAGTGAATCTAGTCAAGTATCAATGTATAACACATATCAAAATAGGCTAGGAAGTGCAAGAGAAGTATATAACAAAGCATTATTAAATTATGATAATGGGATAAAAGATGCTCAATTGCAAAATAGTTCTAAACTAGCTGAAATAGCATATCAATCACTTCAATCCTCATTATCATTAGCATTAGAGGGATTCCAATATAAAAATTCATTATTAGCAAAACAAATGGAAGCTCAGCAAAGAATTAGTGATACATATTACTCAAGATGGAAAGATGTATTATCACAGATTAATACTGAAAATACATTAAAAGAACAGGCTAGACAATTTGATAAAGAAATGAAATATAAAAATGCTCAATTAGCAGAACAAAAGAGACAAGCTAATTTAGATTATTCAATGAAACAACAACAATTAGCAGAATCAAGAAGACAATATAATAATTCAATGTCATCAGCTAAAATAACAGATAATTCAAAAGTAAAAATAAAAACTAATTATTATAATGGTTATATGACAGATGATCAGCAAAAAGCAATATCACTTTATGGAACATATGATACGAAAGATAAAAATGGAGTAAATTATCAACCTAGAGGAGTTGTTATAAATGGTGTTGATTATGGAAAATTAACAAAAGAAAAATATACAGCTAGTCAATGGACAATGAATAAAAATATTACTAATTCTTCAGGTGTAAAGATAGGAAATCAAAATGTATGGAGTACTAAAGATAAGAATGGAAGTAAGACATATTGGGTATGGAATGGAAGCAAGATGACATATGAACAAATTGGTAAATTTATGCCTAGATTAGAGATTAGATAGGGAGGTATTTATGAAAAAATACAATCCAATTACTAAAAAATGGGAAGACACAGATGAAGTATTAATAGATAAATATGGAGAAGAAATTCAAAAAGCATTGTATGCTAAAAATAGTATGGATAAATATGATCCTGAAAAATATGAAGTAGTTAAAGGAACTAACGTAAAAAAAAGTTGGTTTAATAATTGGTTCAAAACTCCAGAAAGATTAAAAGATGGTTATAATCCATTAAAATTTGAATTAACAAAGTCATTATTTGATACTGGAGGTCAAGTTGCTACAGAATTTACTAAAGGAATACTTAATATAGGTGAGGGTATAGGAGATACAATTAACTATGGAATAGCATGGGGTGCTGATAAATTAGGTGCTCATGAATTTGCAGAGAATTTAAAAGAAGAAACTAAAAAAGATTTATTTAATAACTATTTAAAACCTAATAATGAAATATATGGGAAAAATTCAATCACAGACAATAAAACAGATAATATAGTAAATAGCTTAGGATATATGTATGGATTATACGCAACAGCAGGATTAGGTAGCACTACAGCTACACAAACAGCTATATCTACAGCAGTAACATTTGAAAGTTCTTATGGTCATGCATTGTCAGAAGCATATAATGCAGGAGCATCAGACAAAGATGCTAGAAGATATGCATTAATCTCAGCTTCTGCAGAAGCAGGCTCTGAATTAATGTTTGGTGGTATAGGAAAAGGCTCTAAAGCAATAGGTCTTTCTAAAAGTGCAATTCCACTAGATGATAAAGTTGCTAAATTTGCTTCAGATAGATTTAAAAGCACATTTGCAAAGAATTTAACACAATGGGCTATTAAATCAGGTGGAGAGGGATTAGAAGAAGTAGTATCTGGAACATTTAGTGCACTAGGCAAAAAACTTACATATATGAAAGATGAAGATTTTAAAAAGATTTTAAAAGATGAACAATTATTAGATCAATTTATTAGTGGTGCAGTATCAGCAGGAATATCATCTGGTGCTGGAATGATAAAATCAACTAAATCAGGTCAAGACTATATATCAGGTAGAACTAATTCAGAACAACAAATCTATGATAGAATGATTGAAAATAAGACTAATGAATTAAAAGCATCTAAGAACAATGAATTAAAACAAAAAGAAATAGATAAAAAAGTAGATGAAATAATAGCAGAAAAAAAAGAAAAATTTAAAAATCATAAAATAGATGAAAAAAGTATTAGAGCTGAAGTAGAAAAAAATATAGATTTTGATGATTCAACTATAAAATTATCAAAAAAAGAAATAGCAGAAATAAATGAAGAAGTTGATGAAGCATTTGAAAAAGGAAAATTGAATCTAAATGATATATATGAAACATTTACTCCAGAAGAAACAAATAAAATAGAGAGATTAGATAATGAATTAAAAAAAGAAAATCTTTCTGAAGATGTAAAAAAAAGATATGAAAAAGAATTATTAGAAACGATTCAACAAAGAAATAAAAAGTTAACTACTGAATCAGAAAAAAATATGTATTTAAAACATACTTTATATAATGAAGAGCAAAGAGCTACTAACTTTGAATTAACAAAAGAAGAACGAAAATTAGTAGATGAAAATAAAGATTTAAAGAATCTATATGATGATGCAGTTAAATATGGAAACAATAGTGAAGAAGCACATAAATTTGTAAATGCATTAGCAAAAATGTCTAAACAAACTGAATATCAATATAGACTAACTGATACTAAAGAATTAAGTCAATTAGGATATGATACAGATAATAAAAATGCAGTAATAAATGGATTACATGATGGAGATAATAAAACAATCTATATAAATATGGATTCTGATAATGCTTTAAATGTAGTAGTAGGTCATGAAACAGGACATATTTTTGAAAATACTCAAGAATATAAAGAACTTCAAGAAATGCTATTTGATGTTGCAGAAGCAGATGGAACATTAGCAGATAGAAGAGCTGAATTAGAAAGTTTATATAAGAATGTAAAGAATGCAAAAATAGATGTAGAATTAACTAATGATTTATTAGGTGAAAAATTATTTACTGATGAAAAGTTTATAGAAAGATTAGCTGAGAAACCTAATTTATTTACTAAAATAAAAGATAAAATAGATGATTTAGTAATTCAATTCAAAGGTACTGAAGAAGAAAAAGAACTAAGAAAAATACAAAACAAATTCTTAGAGGTATATAGAAAAAATAATCTACAAGAATATGTAGCAGAAGCAGATGCTAAAGTTAAAAGTAAAACAAAAAAATCTACTAATAATAAAGTAGATTTTATGTTACAAGAGATAATTCCTGATGAAGATAGTATTGATTATGTAAAAAGATACATGAGAGATAATAATATGGAAATTATTAATTCAAGAACCATTAGTGAATTAGCTGAATCATATGAAGAACAAACTAATTATGATGCTGAAAAATTTAGAAAAGAAGTTAATAATTATATTAAAGAGTATGGTATGGATTCTTTAGCAGAATTTGAAGAAAAAAATGGAATATTGTATAATAATGGCAAGACATTGGATGTATCAAATAATGATTATGCAATTTTAATTTCAGATTATAAAAATAAAATAAACAATAATTATTTGAATGAAAATGGTGAAAAAATATATTTTAATAAAAACAAAAATATATTACCTTTAAATACATCAAAGTATACATTTATATGTAAAATAAACAATGGAAAAGTTAATCCAATAATCAGAATTAATGCAGGAACAAACAATAATATATTAACTGCATTTAATGAAAGGAAAATGTATTATGACAAAAACACAAGAGATTCTTATGGATTGTTTGATGACATTAAAACTGGAAGACTCAACTTGTATAGCAATTCT
>AUXO018064557.1_pt1 | contig 10389 bp, 9 predicted proteins | sample 768731 | NCBI WGS metagenome assembly AUXO01 (sample SAMN02715735, study PRJNA202380) | gut metagenome | biome: sheep rumen | host: Ovis aries | place: New Zealand: Palmerston North | reverse complement strand
TTAAGCAAAGAAATGAGTACGAACAAAAAGAATATATTTCCTTATTTATTGGGATCTTTGGAAAGATTAATTCTTTCAATTCTAATGGATTCAGACAGGAGAGATACAGCAGAATTTATGGAAAAGGCAACATTTCATAGATTATCAAATGATGAACTATCTGATTTGTGGATTAAATATGATAATAGATTTAAAGAATATATGTCTTCATTTAAGAGAAATTCTTATATTAATACCTTACGTAGTGATATTTCTGATATTGCTTATAAATCAGCATTTAATGGTGATGGAATTTATAGATTAACCGTTCCAACCGGTGGTGGAAAAACACTTACAAGTTTAAGGTATGCTATTACGTTAGCCAAAGAAACAAACAAACAACATATAATTTATATTGCACCCTATTTATCAATACTTGAACAAAACGCCATGGTATTTGAAGATGTTTTGAGAGATAAAGATAATGTGCTAGAACATCATTCGGATATGATAATAGATGAAGAAGATCAAGAAAGATTAAATAAGTATGAACTACTATGTGAGGATTGGTCTTCACCTGTGATACTTACGACAATGGTTCAATTCTTAAATGTATTATTTTCAGGGAAAAGTAAAGATATTAGAAGAATGCACCAACTAAAGAATTCGGTAATTATTGTTGATGAAGCACAATCAATACCCATAAAAACAATAAATATGTTTAATGGTATGGTAGATTTTCTTAATAAATTTTGTCATAGCACCTTTGTAATGTGTACGGCGACTCAACCATTGTTTGATATTACTGGTTGTAAAATGCTTTATAGTCAAAATGCAGACATTATTCCAAATTATAATGATTATTTCAATAAATTTAAACGAGTTGAAATACAAAATGCTATTGTAAAAGGAAGTTATTCTACAGAAGAATTAGTAGATTTTATCGTAGATAAATTAGATAGAAGTATACTGGTAATAGTCAATACCAAGAATGCTGTAAAAATGATTTACGATGAATTAAATAAAAGAGTATTAAACGATTATCACATCATTCAATTAACAACATATATGTGTGCAGCACATCGTATTGATACCATTAATGCTTTAAAAAAAATGCTTCATACTGAAAAAGTAATTTGTATTAGCACACAATTGATTGAAGCCGGTGTGGATATTTCATTTCAATGTGTGGTGAGATCATTAACAGGGATTGATAGTTTAGCACAAGCAGCAGGTCGTTGTAATAGAAATGCTGAAACGGATTTAGGTAAAGTATACCTAGTTAATTACAAAGATGAGAATACCTCACGGATGGAAGAAATTGATTTGGCAAAGAATTCAACAATGCTCGTGTTAGACAAATTCAAAGGCGATATTCTTAGTGATAATATGATAAGAAGATATTATGAGCAATACTTTGGTACACAGTGTTCCAAAATGGATTTTACTATTAAAGATAATCCACCTCTATTTGAAATGTTGTCAAACAACAAAACTTTTAAAGGAGATTATCAAGGAAGGTATGGTAAATCATATCCATATATATTAGCCCAGTCTTTTAAAACCGCAGGTAAATATTTTGAAGTTATACCAAATCAGAATGTGATTGGAATTATCACACCATACAAAGATGCGAAGACAGATATTGAGGCTCTGAAAAATGCTAAACAATTAAGTGAACAAAAGAGAATACTAAAGCGTTTACAACGATATACAGTAAATGTATTTAACACCGATAAGCTTTTAAAAAAATTACATGAAAGACATGCTTTTAGTAGGAGTTTATTTAATGGAGCAATATTAGTTTTAGATGATGCCTTTTATAAAAAGGAAGGTTTATCAGATGATTTAGATTTATTAGATTTTTAAGGAGGAAGAATATGGAACATAAGAATAGTGTAGAATTTTTAGTTCGAGGAAGATATGCATTATTTACCGATCCGCTAACTAAAATAGGTGGAGAAAAATTTACATATCAAGTCCCTACATATCAAGCACTAAAAGGAATCATAGAGAGTATTTATTGGAAGCCTACAATTCAGTGGTATATCGATGAAGTTCGTATTATGAATCAAATTCGAACACAGTCAATAGGGATTAGAGCACCACACTATAAAGATACTAAGAATGATTTATCAATATATACCTATCTAAAAGATGTTGAATATCAAGTTAGAGCACATTTTGAATGGAATGAAAACCGCCCTGATTTAACAAATGATAGAAATGAAAATAAGCATTGGCTAATTGCAAAGAGAATGATTGAAAAAGGTGGTAGAAGAGATGTGTTTCTTGGTACAAGAGAATGTCAAGCTGAAGTGGAGCCATGCGTATTTGGTGAATCTAGTAGTGATTACGATAATGTTGATCTCTCTTTTGGAATAATGGTACATGGAATAACATATGCTGATGAAGCATATAATGAAGAAACGAAAGGAAAAATGTCAGTTCGCCTTTGGAATCCAGTAATGAAAAATGGAATTATTGCTTTTATACGTCCAGAAGATTGTGAAATTGTAAGACCTATTAAAAAAATGACAATGAAAGAATTTGTTAATGGCGTGAATTTTCAAAGTGTAGAAAACGAGGAGATAAATTGATATGAGTTGGATAACAGCTTTAAATCAAGTATATGACAATTCATTAAATCAGGTCGAAGCAAAAGATAAGATGCTCTTACCAATTTCATATTCGACTCAAAAGGTCCAAATAGAGGTTTATCTTAATGAAAATGGTGATTTCATAAGAGCTGCTAGGTTAGCTGATAATAAGCAGATGACAGCAATGCCAGTAACTGAAGACTCGGCTGCGAGATCTAATGGCATTGTTCCAGGTGTTCTATGTGATAAGCTTATATATCTTGCGGGTGATTTTGATCAATATTTTCATCCTAAAAAGCGGGGCAAAGATTATTTTGATGCGTTTTTAAGCAATATGCATGACTGGATAGAAAAAGGGAATGCACCTGAAGACATTAAGGTGATATATAGGTATTTACTTAAAGGAACTTTAATAACAGACTTAAAAAAAGCGGAAGCTTTTGAAAAAGAAGAAGATATGGTTAGATTTGTTGTTGAATATCCAAATGAAAGTGTAACGATAGGTTCGTGGGAAAAGCCAGAGGTAATAGAATCTTTTGAAGATTATTATGTAAGCAAACTTGAAAATAGTGATATTTGTTACGCAACAGGAGAAGATACGCAAATAGCTACAAAAGCACCTTTTAAGATAAGGAATCCCGCAGATAAAGCAAAAATCATTTCAGCTAACAGTGATGAGAGATATTTCGGTCGTTTTATTAAAGCTTCAGATGCTGCTCAAATTGGCTATATAACTTCACAAAAAGTTCATAATGCTTTGAGATGGCTTATTGGTAAACAGGGTTATAAAAATGGTAGCGAATGCATTGTATGTTTCTCTGTGAAAGGTAATGCAATACCGCCGGTCATTGATGATGACAAAGATATATTTTTTGATGAAGATGATACAGTAGAAACAGGAGAAAACTATGCTAAAAGAGTTAATAAGGCTATTGCAGGATATCTTGGAACGAGAAAACTAGATGAACAAGATCAAATAGTGGTGATGGCTGTAGATACTGCAAGTGGTGCTGATCAGGGAAGACTAGCAATTACATTTTTTACAGAAATGGTTGATTCAGAATTTTATGATAATATTACAAAATGGTATAACAATTGTTCTTGGTGTTTAAAGTACAAAATTGATAATAAAGTAATATGGAAGACAGGGACTCCAAATCCTAAGAGCATTATCGAAGCGGCATATGGGATTCAAAATGATATGGATAAAGAGATCCTTCAGGTTAATGATAAACTGTTAAAAAAAGAAATAGATCGAATATTACCATGTATTGTTCAAAATAAACAATTTCCAAAATCATTAATGGAAACGGCAGTACACAATTTAGAGAATCCATTACGCTTTAGCACATCTATGTTCAAAGATTTACTAAGTAGGACATGTGCACTTATAAAAATATGTCATGTTGAAGAAGGGAGAGGTGAAACTGATATGGCGTTGAATAAGGATAATAATGATAGAAGTTATTTATTTGGAAGATTATTAGCAATTCTAGAAAAGATGGAATTAGATACTTATAGTGATCAAGATAAGATGGGAAAGCGTCGACCAAATGCAATTAGATATTGGGCAGCATATTCTAAGAAACCGGCAAAAACATTCCAACTTATTCGTGAGAACCTTGTTTACTATATCGCTCAATTGGACTATGGCAAACAAGTATACTATCAAAAACTTGTAGATGAAATAATGATGCAACTTAAGAATATTGATGGATTTACAAATATCCCATTAAACGAGAACTATATATTGGGTTATTATTGTCAGAATGCTGATTTTTATAAGAAAAGTACAAATGATGAGGAGGAATAAAAAATGGAAGCATTTGGAAACAAAGTTGATTTTGCGGTTATTGTTACAGTAAATAAGGCAAATCCTAATGGAGATCCTTTGAATGGAAATAGACCAAGGGAAGATTTTAATGGATTTGGTGAAATATCAGATGTATGTATTAAAAGAAAAATTAGAAACAGACTACAAGATATGGGAGAAAGGATTTTTGTTCAATCTAGCGATCGATCAGATGATGGTGCAAAGTGCCTAAGTGAGAGAGCAACGAAAAATGAAGATTTAGTAAAATTTGCGAAGAATAAAGACGAAGCTTCATATAGAAAACTAGCTTGTCAGACTTGGATTGATGTACGTTCTTTTGGTCAAGTATTCGCATTTAAGAGTAAGGAAACAATGACTACAGGAATTAGGGGACCAGTAACAGTACAGACTGGAATTAGTGTTGATCCTATCAATATTACCACAACACAAATAACAAAAAGTGTGAATAGTGAGCCGAAAGAAGGTAAATCTAGTGATACAATGGGTTCAAAAAATCGTGTTGATTTCGGAGTATATATTATCCGTGGTAGTATAAATCATCAGTTAGCAGAATTGACAGGATTTAGCGAAGAAGATGCTGAAAAGATCAAACATGCATTGATTAGTTTATTTGATAATGATGCTTCTTCAGCTAGACCTGACGGCTCTATGGAAGTAGTAAAGGTATATTGGTGGAAGCATAATTGCTACAATGGGCAATATTCTACAGCAAAAGTTCAAAGAACTCTTCAGGTACACAAGAAAGAAGGAGTAGAAACTCCACAATCAATTAATGATTATGAAATTGTATTAACTAATCTAGAAGGACTTAGCCCAGAAGTATATGAAGGAAGATAATGAATACAGTGAAGACGATTATTTATTGATTTCTGGATTACAACATTTCGAGTTTTGTAAAAGACAATGGGCTCTTATTCACATAGAACAGATATGGAAAAAAATTATCTAACTGTTGATGGTGAATTGTTTCATGAACACGCACATGATGATGACTTTATTGAAAAAAGAAAAGATATCATTGTAACAAGAGCTCTCAATGTCCATTCGCGAAGTCTTGGCATAATTGGTAAATGTGATGTTGTTGAATTCATTCATGATAAAAATGGAATAACTTTACATAATTATGAAGGTACATATAGGGTAGAACCAATTGAATATAAGAGAGGAGCATCTAAGAACAATGATGCTGATATTATGCAATTAGTTGCACAAGCCATGTGCTTAGAGGAGATGCTTTGCTGCAAAATAAAGGTAGGTTACCTATATTATGGGAAGATAAAACATAGAATGAAAATAGATATTACTGATGATTTAAAAGAACAAGTCATCTGTAATGTGAAGGAAATGCACGAATACTATAAGCGAAGATATACTCCTATAGTTAAGAAAAAAGCAAATTGTAAATCATGCTCTTTATATGACTATTGTTTACCAACGATTTTCACAAACAAGCCAGTTGCAGAATATGTAAATGGAGTGATAAAAGAAATACAATGAAAAAATTGTTGAATACATTATATATTAATAATCCTGATAGATATTTGTCTCTAGATGGAGAAAACATTCTTATCCTAGAAAATAAAGAAGTAATTGGAAGGGTACCTCTACATAACTTAGATTCAATTGTTACTGCAGGATATACCGGCGTGAGTCCAGCACTCATGAAGAAATGTGTGGACTTAAACATTAATTTAACTTTTATCAATCAATATGGACATTTTTTGGCTAGGGTATCAGGTGAAACCAAAGGCAACGTTTTATTGAGACGAAAGCAATTTTTGGAATTTACTAATGTAGAATTTTGTCTCAATATATCCTCAATGATAATTAAAGCAAAGCTATATAATACAAGAAGTGTACTTGAAAGAAGTATTAGAGATCATGGGATTGTTTTAGATACAGATAAAGTGAAAAGGGCTTCTAATTTCATTAAAGAATCATTATTAAAGATTGATACAATCAATAATATTGATTCTCTTAGAGGAATAGAAGGAGAAGCAGCAAGTGTCTATTTTTCTGTTTTTAACGAATTAATTCTGCGCCAAAAGAATGAATTTGTATTTATCAATAGAAACAAGAGGCCACCAACAGATTCATTAAATGCGATGCTGTCTTATGGTTATACATTGCTTCGATTAATGTATGAATCATCACTTGAAAGTGTAGGAATCGACCCATATGTAGGCATTATGCATACTGATCGTCCAGGTCGAAAATCGCTTGCATTAGATTTGATGGAAGAATTGAGATGTCCTTTTGTAGATAGGTTTGTACTAACACTTATCAATAAACAGATTATTTCAGCAAAACATTTTATTACAATGGAAGATAAATCTGTGAAAATGACTGATTTAGGTAGAAAAATATTTTTGTCTGAATGGCAAAAGAAAAAGCAAAGTGTAATTAATCATCCATATTTAAAAGAAAAAGTTGAATGGGGAATGATTCCATATACACAAGCATTATTATTAGCGAGATTTTTAAGGGGAGACCTTGATGGATATCCACCCTTCTTTTGGAGATGAATAATGTTTGTATTAATTACATACGATATTAAAATAGAAACAAAGGCTGATCAAAAAAGATTACGAAGGGTAGCAAAGCTTTGCCAAAATTTTGGACAAAGGGTTCAAAATTCAGTGTTTGAATGCCAAATAGATTCAGTTAATTTGAGAATTCTCAAACATGAACTTTGTAAAACAATTGATATTAATAGGGATAGCTTAAGATTCTATTATTTGGGTAAAAACTATAAGAATAAAATTGAACACATTGGAGTTAAATCTGTTAGAGATATCAATGATCCTTTGATATTCTAGGCGAATGTAATGTGAACATAAATTGATTGGACTATTCGCCTTCTATTTTTAATACAAATAAAATAAAAAAGTTTTAAATAAAATTAGTTGTTGCTTGCTTTTGCATTATATAAGAAATATTAATCAATAAAGTTACATGTAACAAATAATTTTGCGTCGTTCCCTTATTGGGAACGTGGATTGAAATATTCATGTTGTAAGATTTACTCCATTTTGTGTCAAGTCGTTCCCTTATTGGGAACGTGGATTGAAATAGCTCCGAGGAGATATTGCACTTTAAGTCTAGCAATCGTTCCCTTATTGGGAACGTGGATTGAAATTGGAGTACTGTAGAGTATAACCGTAATCATTACGGTCGTTCCCTTATTGGGAACGTGGATTGAAATTCCTGATCAGCAATGTAGAGGCTGAAAAGCTGTGTCGTTCCCTTATTGGGAACGTGGATTGAAATATGATAGAAAAGGAACGAAAATCAAACCGAATTTTCGTTCCCTTATTGGGAACGTGGATTGAAATAGGACGAGAAGGTCAAGAGACGTGCCCGGAAAATTCGTTCCCTTATTGGGAACGTGGATTGAAATAAAATCAACTGGCACCTAATGATACTCCAAAACTGTCGTTCCCTTATTGGGAACGTGGATTGAAATTGATTGCCATTTGTCTTGGCGAGACGCTCGCCAGGTCGTTCCCTTATTGGGAACGTGGATTGAAATCGATGCCTGAGAACGTATCCTTAAGCATTGATACGTCGTTCCCTTATTGGGAACGTGGATTGAAATACGCTTAAGGTAAAGAACGGCAGCGAAAAGATGGGTCGTTCCCTTATTGGGAACGTGGATTGAAATCGTGTTGTATCGTACTGTCTCCTGGGCGGTGATCGTCGTTCCCTTATTGGGAACGTGGATTGAAATATGAGAATGATTAACGAATTAAAGAATGAAAACATAGTCGTTCCCTTATTGGGAACGTGGATTGAAATACCTGAAACTGTTGCTTTTGAAGAATTGACTGTCGTCGTTCCCTTATTGGGAACGTGGATTGAAATATCTGCTGACCATGCAGGAAGTCAAGAATGTCTGAGTCGTTCCCTTATTGGGAACGTGGATTGAAATATCAAAGACTTCCAAGAAGTCCATCAATTGCCCTGGTCGTTCCCTTATTGGGAACGTGGATTGAAATACGCGAAATCTTAATTCTTGTTATTGATGAGCCGTCGTTCCCTTATTGGGAACGTGGATTGAAATCTGTGTCGCTGTCCGATTCGACGTGTCCAAGAAAGTCGTTCCCTTATTGGGAACGTGGATTGAAATATTTAGCACTATGCCACCACCAGCAGAAGAACCCGTCGTTCCCTTATTGGGAACGTGGATTGAAATACGCTCGAGTGATGCAAGCTCGTCACCAACGCCAGTCGTTCCCTTATTGGGAACGTGGATTGAAATCGATGGAGCCGTGGCGCAGTCCGAGAAGGATTGTGGTCGTTCCCTTATTGGGAACGTGGATTGAAATGAATAGGAGAGCTGAAGTACTTTACTGTTGAGAACCGTCGTTCCCTTATTGGGAACGTGGATTGAAATATTAGTAGCCGCCTCCTATCTCAGCGCATCAATGTCGTTCCCTTATTGGGAACGTGGATTGAAATTGGATTGCAATTTACTGCCTGGCATGCTGCTTAAAGTCGTTCCCTTATTGGGAACGTGGATTGAAATAGCAGCTGAGTCTTCATCAGGCTCATCATCAAAATGTCGTTCCCTTATTGGGAACGTGGATTGAAATTAGAGCCTGACGCTATATCAGCAACAGCCGTGGCACGTCGTTCCCTTATTGGGAACGTGGATTGAAATTCTACTCGAGATACCAGTCAAAGGGATACACATCAAGTCGTTCCCTTATTGGGAACGTGGATTGAAATACTAAAATAAGTAGATTTTTGTTGACTATCGGGCGTCGTTCCCTTATTGGGAACGTGGATTGAAATTTGCAAAAGAATACGGTTTGAAGGAGTGAAGAAAGTCGTTCCCTTATTGGGAACGTGGATTGAAATACGCTGAAGATGAAGAAATAGAGGAGGAAATGGAAGTCGTTCCCTTATTGGGAACGTGGATTGAAATGAGGAGCTCATGGACATCTACTACAGGCAGTACTTGTCGTTCCCTTATTGGGAACGTGGATTGAAATAGAAGTTAGCGAGCGTATCACCTTTAGAGGTTACGGTCGTTCCCTTATTGGGAACGTGGATTGAAATTTGCAAAAGAATACGGTTTGAAGGAGTGAAGAAAGTCGTTCCCTTATTGGGAACGTGGATTGAAATATTACTGAAGTGAAGAGACAGCTTGCAGGATGCTCGTCGTTCCCTTATTGGGAACGTGGATTGAAATCTCAATTGTCGAATTAAGTTTTCCCATGGAGGACGTCGTTCCCTTATTGGGAACGTGGATTGAAATCTCAATTGTCGAATTAAGTTTTCCCATGGAGGACGTCGTTCCCTTATTGGGAACGTGGATTGAAATATGCTGAATGAGTCAATCTTGCTTATGTTGGCAGTCGTTCCCTTATTGGGAACGTGGATTGAAATAGAACGCAAACAAGACTACGGATTTGGGAGAGCTGTCGTTCCCTTATTGGGAACGTGGATTGAAATATTTCAGCAGTTTCGTGGTTGAGTGAAGTCTGTAGTCGTTCCCTTATTGGGAACGTAAAATATAAATTATAATCAGTTAGAATTGTTCACCAACGACTTCTATCGTCCCTCTCCTGTTTGGAAAGAGCACTGATCCAGGGGGAAGCCTCTGGATCTTTTTTCTTGCCATTAATGTTATGAATGAACCACTCATGTTGTCTCTATTGTGTTTTATCATGAACATGTTAGGATGATAATACAAGGAGGGGAGATTTGTGAAAAAGAAAATAATATGGGCTTCAATCATATATGGTATTCTCTTAATATTTGCGGTGGCTGGAGTGAAAAACAGATTTCGTCCTTTGCCTGCCTTTCAATGTGGTATCCAGGTTATTCCTTTTCTAGATGCTTATAAGCAATATCTAGATGGGACACTCATCGCTCATTATCTTATTGGTGATTTGTTTTTTAATTTAATCTTGTTTATGCCTTTAGTTGTTGCATTATTGGTCATTGACAAAGATCTATCACTCAAAA
>AUXO017295753.1_pt1 | contig 10389 bp, 9 predicted proteins | sample 768731 | NCBI WGS metagenome assembly AUXO01 (sample SAMN02715735, study PRJNA202380) | gut metagenome | biome: sheep rumen | host: Ovis aries | place: New Zealand: Palmerston North | reverse complement strand
AAAAGAATAAAAAGGGGTTGGCTAGTGTGATACTAGCGACCAATTCGCCATTTCGAATTGGTGATACCTATACTAATCGAAAACCCTTTTTTTGTCAAGCAAAAATAAATATTTTTCACATTTTATTTTATACTTACCTCTCTACTCTTAAATATATAATTATTTTCTATATTCTTTTCAAAAGTTAATGTTATTTCTTCATTATAGTGATTACTAGTAAAAGTATTAGAATAATCTAAATAATATTTAATATATAACTTTTTATTTTCTTTTTTAGCTTCTTTTAATTTTGCCTTTGGTCTTTGTACATCATATGAACCATTTGTTATTTCAAAATAGATAAATCTTGAATTAACATCGTCATATACAAGATTCCAATAACTTTGATTTGGAAGTTCCTCTGAATAATCAAATAACTCTATATATTTTTCCCAAAGAGTTGTTTTATCAACATAGTATGTTTTATTAACACAAGTAAAATTATTAGGTATTTTTACTTCTATATCATTACAAGAAATAGGTATTTTTTTATAGTTTTCTAAATCATTATATGCTAGATATATTTTACTATCATAATTTAATGTTTTAGATTTATCTAATAATACAGCATCACGACTAGAATCTAATTTAGAAAATAAATTAAATAAATGTAATACGTCTTTATCAGTAGTATAATCTATTTCCTCTTCTTCCTTTTCTTCTTCTGCTTTAGGTATTTTATCCCTTTTTTCATATATAGAATATAAAGTAAGCAAAAAAGTAAGTCCTATTAAAAAGATAAAAATAGCAAAACCTATATTTTTTTTATCCCATTCCATATAATCACCACTATTCTAATTAATTGTATCAAAAAAAAGAGATTAATTAAATCTCTTTTATAAACTAAGTACTTTTTGAAACTCTTTTCTTCTACTTTCCATAACTAAACTTACATTTTCTCTTTCTTGATCACTTAATTGTATTGGTTTTGCAGAACCTATATATCTTTCTAGTATCTTTTTATATTCATCATCGTAAGCAAGTCTTTCAAGTAATGGTCTATAAGTTGGAAAGTCTATAAATAATTCTACTAAGTTAGGATCTAATCCATCATATGCTTCACTTGTTTCTTTTGCTTGTTCTTGAGAAGTAAATAATAAATCTTTATTATATGGGAACAGTGGTGTCCATACATCACCTGGTTTATATAAAAATACAAAGTTATGATCAATTCCAAGAATTCTTTCACTATCATAAACTTTACTAGGTACCATATGTCTTATTTTAAGAGTACTATCTTCTAAAACTACATTTCCATCAGCTTTCTTCAATCTTTCTAGCATCTCAGGATTAAGTCTTTGTTTATATGTTACTCCATCTATTTTAGGTATTTGAAATCCAATATTATTATAGTTTCTATCAAGTTGCATAGTAAATCCATCAGCTATAAATAATTTAACTAAGAAATCTTCTATATTTTTATACTCTTCTTCTGCAACAGTACTTTTAAAGAATGTTAAAAGAGTTACTAACGAATAATCTCCATAAGCTCTTAAAGTAGAAATAGATGAATCCATTAATTCTCTAACTAAATAATAATCATTATCTTGAGTTTGAAAGTTTAAAGATAATAAACCTATCCCATGTTCTTCTTCTTTCTTAGATACTACTGGATCTATTGTTCTTACATGAGCTACTTCATATTCAACTGAATTAAGGCCTACTATTTCTCTTGCAAACTCAGTAAAGAATAACTCTGTAAATAGTCTTAAATCATCACGTTTCTTAAAATAATGTAAGTTGCCATTAATATCATACCAAGTTGATTTTTCTTTTAGATATTCCGGATCTAAGTTAACTAGTTTTTTTAATTCGTATAAAGGTATCTTTGCTGTTCTATAATGTTCTATTAAAGCATCGTTTAATTTCATAACCAACCCCCATTTGTTGGGACATATTATATCATATTTTGGTGAAAATATCAAATTAAAAGACTTAATAGTGTATACTATAAGTCTTTACTTTCTTTCCATTTGCTCTTCTTACTTCATCACTTTTCCACATATCATCTGTTTCCCACTTACCAGGATAAATTCTAGGATAAAATAAAGTATTCTTATAATTATGTGCTCTTCTTTCATATTCTTCCAATATTCTTTGTTTATCTTGCCATTTGGTATATCCCATACCTAACCAGCTATCATGACTTTCTGCAAATATTATACATTTATCTAAATCTCCTGATGGTGTATCTGATAAAGTATAAATATATTTTTGATATTCAGGAAATAAATAATCAGTTTTTGGAAATAATATTTCTCCATACATGACAAAATCAGTATTTCCATATCTTTCTGCTAAATTAGACCAAAACTTACAATCATCTTCTAAATTACCATTTTTATCACGCCATCCGTAATAGTTTGCTTCTCCAGGTAAAGCTATACTTTTAGCAGCATCAAATCTAAGTCCGTCTAATCCACATTCTCTATATTCATCAATTAAATTAAAAACAATTTCTTGTAGATCATAATTAGCTAAATTAAGTCCAGGAAGTCCCATACAATAATGAGTTGTTGCATACCTATTTTCGTGATCCCAATCTATAGGTATTCTTTCTTTCCAAAAATATGGATTCTCTCTTAGAATAATATCTACTTTATCACTTGGTAACATAGATAATCTTCTACTTTCACTAGGACTTAAATTCATACCCTCATCAATTGCATTAGCAGTATGATTACATACTAAATCTCCATAAACACTTATTCCATGATAATGACTTCTTTCGCAGAGATTCTTTAAATCTTCTTTACTTCCATGTCTATTACCAATTCTGAAAGCGATAGGTTGATAATCCATCCACCATTCTAGACTCGAATCATCTTTAGTAGGCTGTAATGGGCTAATTTGAATTGCATCAAATCCTTGATGACTTACTTCATCTAATACCTCATCACTAATATCATTCAAATACCACCCCATCAAATGTAATATTCTCAAATTAAAAACCTCTCTATCATAATTTAATTTAATCATTTTCAATATAAAAAGTCTAGTTAAAACTAGACTAATTAATCTATATTTATAAGTTCGTATTCTGTACTTCCAAGACCTAATTCTTCAGCATATTCTGTAATATGTCTACCTTTTCTAGAGTCAATTCTTTCTTGTATATCTTTAGTCCCTTCTTCATGTGTATTCCATATTGCATCAATAAATGCTTGATCATTTGCTACTGGATCTAAACTTCCAAATATTCCAATATCAGCTATTACTGGATCACCTTGATGAGCATCACAATCACAATCTAGAGAGATAGCATTAGCTACTGTTATATAAACAATTGGTTTATTATTTTCTTCTAAATAATCACTAACTGCTTTTGCAGCTTCTGCCATAGATTCAATAAATGATTCTTGTTTAAAAGGAGTACCCCAACATAATTCAGGGCTTTCTGTTTTACCACAACTATGAATATATGCTTTTCCATTACGAGATGCTATTCCAATTGATTGATTTTTAAGATTAGCACCAAATCCTCCCATAGCGTGTCCTTTACCATGAGCAAGATTTAAAATAGAATCATAATTTTTAAAATTTTCTCCTATTAAATCGTATTTTAAATGTTTTCCATTCTTTACTGGTATTTTAAATTCTCCTTCGCCATCCATAATATCTACTTCTGCAAAACTAGTAAATCCATGTTCTTCAGCTACTTTTAAATGATCTTCTTTAGTATTTCTATCTCCATCATATGCAGTATTACATTCTATAATAGTACCATTTATTTTTTTAACTAATGGAGCTAGTAAATCCGCTTTTAAATATCCTTTAGATCCTTTTTCACCTGTTGATACTTTAACTCCTACTTTACCAGTAAGTTCTACTCCTAGTGCTTCATAAATTTTTATTAAGCTATCGGCAGTAATTTCCTTTGTATAATATACTTTACTTGTCATAATTATATCTCCTAATAATATTATAAAATAAATAATAAAAAAAAGATAGTTTACTATCTTTCTTCTTTAGGAATTGATACTTTTTCACCAACTGGTTTCATTAAGAATTCTGGTTTATCAAATAAATACTCGATTAATTTAAGTGCTTTACAAAAATAGAATCCATCAGCTATTCTTTCATCTAACGCTGCGCCAAAATTCATATAATATTTATTATCAACTTTTTTTATTTCTCCAAAAGTAACTACTATTGAATTAGTACCAAAATCACATAAATGGTGATAAATTGCGTCTGTTTTAAATACACCTATATCTGATACTATTGCAGTTGAGTAATATAAGTTATTTTCCATTAACGATCTAGGTAACCATCCATGTTTATCTAACCACATTAAAAACTTAACAATTGGTACTCTAATTAAATTAGGTAAATGTCCAACAAATTCTACTGTTCCATCTATATCTTGATGTTCTTTATTTCTTATTTTTTTAACCTTTTTAGAAATACTTTTAGATATATCTAAAATAGTCCATTTAGGATCCATATCCATTACCATAAGACTTTCTTCTGATGAATCATTAAATTCAACTTTAATAGTAGCTCCAAAAGATACTGTCTTATGTTCCCACACTTTTTTATTAGCTATAAATCTATTTAAATAAGGACGTGAATAAACAGTATGTGCAAGTACTGACATCATACCATGAAAATATGTTACATCAGGATTATCCTTTTTTAAATCATCAATATATTTAACGAAATTAGTAACATCTATATCACTATTCATATATACTACTGCGTCATTTCTACTAGGCATAAAATCATTCATTATATATTGCATTCCATGTACGTCTCTAACACGATATGCATCTCTTCTATCTCCAAAACTCATAAACTCACCTATCTTTTTTTTATTATAACAAAAAAAGACTAATTACAAAACTATTTTATAATTCAGTCTTTATTACTCCTAGTTTCTTAACATGAGATACTTCTTTTTGATAAAACTCTCTCCATATTTGACCTTGTTCTTTATCAGTTAATAAACCATAACGAATAACATCTTCTATTACTTTAGGTAAACTAGTAATTTTAATATTACGAACACCTGTTGTTGATTCCTTATCTTCATCATCAAAAGATAGATTAGCAGCACTTAATAAATTACCATGTACATCAAAATTTAAATCTCCATTTATTAAACTATCTTCACTATAATATGGAAGTTTATATCTAATAACATTACTCTTATAACTACTATATCTAGTATCTGTTGATAAAACATAATTAGTTTTTTTACCAACATTATTAATTCTATACATATCTTCTCTAGTCAATTCTTGAGCTCTTCCTACACTTCTAATTATTACTCTTTGATTAGAATCATAATCTTTTAATTCTAAAGCTCCATATAACTCTTTTAATATTGATATATTTTTATCTCTTAATGTACTTAATCCCATTCTTTCTATTTCCATTAAATGAAACTTATCACTAGATATACCTATAAGTAAATTATTACTTATTTCCCCTAAACTATCTAATAATTCAATTTGTTTTTCTCCTAAAACAGTACCATTAGTTATTATTTTAACAGTATCTACTTCTATACCATCTCTTTTTATTATTTCAATAATTCTACTAATTTGTTCTACAGCTAATAATGGTTCTCCACCTGTAAGTAATAATTTATTAATACGTCCAAAATTACTAAATATTTGTTCAATAGTATGAATATCCATAAATTCATTTTGACTGTCTCCTCTAAGACAATGAATACATTTTAGATTACATACACGAGTTAATTCTAAATTAAGTGAATTACAATCTACTCTATCCATAACTATTCCCCCCTTTGTGGTTAGTTATTATAACACAAAAAAAAGAGAATAACCAATTAAATATTCTCTTTTTACTCATATTTTGCTTTTAATTCATCAAATAGTTCTTTAGTTTCTTCTTTTAAATCTTTACCTTTAGATAGGAACTTTTCTCTTTGTCTTTTTAAAAATATATACATAGCTTTATCAATATCATGACATGCTATACTTTTTAAATCTTTTAATTCATCAGGAATTTCTACTCTACCTATTTTATCTGATATAAAAACAATTTTTGCAAGCATTGTCATATCTTTTCTAGCTACGGTATGATATCTAATTGCATCACACATATCATCATCAAAATCAAACCACTCTTTTACTACTATTGCTCCGATATCTGCATGTAATAGCTTTTTATAACTATCATCTAATAGACTTTTATCTAATTTATATTTATTTACATATTTTTTATTTTCATCATCAGTAAATCTTTTAGCAATATCATGAGTTAATCCAGTTAAATATGCTTTATCTAAATCTACATTATAAATTTTAGCAAGTTCTTTTGCTTCTTTAGCTACTAATTTACAATGAATATATCTTTTTTCATCAACAACTTCTCTTAATTTCTTATCTATTACTTCTAGTTTTTCCATCATATCTCCTTATTCTTTATACATCAACTATTAAATTATAACATAAAAAAAGATTACATTTTCATGTAATCTCTTAATAATTATATCCTGTTGTATTTACTGAACTATATAAAGTACTATATAAATTATATAGTGCCCCAACATAAGTTCCATCTAATTCAGTCATAACAGTATTTAAATCATTCTCAGTAATTTGAGTTGTTGATTCAGTATAATTTGCAACTTCTCCATCTGTAGTAAGTTTATTTGTTAAATTAACTGTTACATCATATTTATCATACTTAACTGAAACTTTAGCAGTTAAATTATCTACAGTACCTGTACATGTTATTGTTCCACTAACTGTTTCTGTTTTATCACCTGTAGTTTTTCCAGTTAATGTAAAATCAAAATCAACATTAGTCTTTTCAAAACTTCTAACTTTAAATGTTCCTGTTAAATCTTCACTAGTTAAAGTAGCATCAATAGTTTTTCCATTTTTAACTCCAGTTATAGAGTATTCATCTTTTCCATCAGTAGTTTGTCTTATAACAAAATTATCTCCTGATTTAACATAAGTAATTTCTTCTTTAGTAGTTTTAGCTTTTTGTGTAGGTGCAGCTATATCATCATATGTATAAACAGTTTCAGATTCTTCTGCATATACAGATAAACCAGCAAACTTATTAAATAATCCTGATGTATAAATACTAATTGAAGCTGGTGAATCATCAAAATCTTTTTCATCTATTTTTTCATTATCAATAGTTTCATTTGATCCACTCATTTTATAATATTTATTGATTATAGTTTTTGCTTTTTCATCTTTCTTAAATCCTTCAAGGATTGCAGTAGCTACTTCTATTTTTTCTGCTTTATTTAATGTATATGTATTCTTTGTTAATTTAACTTTTTTATTATTAATTGTTTCAGTAACACTACTCTTAGATAAATCTTTTTTATCGATCTTTGTATCAATTATTTCTAAAGCTTTATCAACAAGATAAATAATATCATCTGAACTTACTTGATCGATACTGTCAAATATTTCATCTAATCCATCAACTGCTTCACCTAAAGAATAAGTCTTACCAGTTGATACTAAATACATATATGGTTTATTGTTTTTAACAAATAAAACAACCCCAGTTTTTTCTTTAGCACTAATTCCTGCTTCTAATGTCTTTTTGCTTCTATCAAATCCATAAGTTATAGTTTGTTTCTTATCTAATCCAAGACTTTTAATTTCTTGATTTGATGAAGTTAATTGAAGTGTTGCTTCTCCTTTAAATTTATTTTTATATTTTTCTAATGTATCTTCTACTTTTAAATCTGCTCTAACATCTTTAATTGCTGTTTCAAATACATATTTAGGATCTCTTATATGCATCATAAAATATCCACAAGCACAAACTGCAATTAATATAATTACAAGACAAATAATTAATCCTTTTTTACCTTTCTTTTTTGGTTTTTCTTCTGGTACAACTTCTGCTGTATTTTCTACTCCTGGTGGAGTGATTTGTTGAACATCAGCCACTGGTTGTGGAGGCTCTGGTGTTAAATCTTGTACTGGAGCCACTACTTCTTCATTAACTGGAGTAGATGAAACTTCAGGGGTATCAACACTTGGAACTTCACTTGGAGCTGCAGCTGGTTCTGGTACAGGTTGTGTATTTTCATCAACAGCTTCAGTTACTGTTTCAACATTTTGATTTTCATCATTTTTTGTTTCTTCGTTCATAAATAAACTCCTCTCATCTATTATAAATATAATATAACATAAATAACTTTAATAAAAAATAAAAAAAAAGATATATTTTATCTTTTTTATTTTTATTTTTTTAATTCAGTTTTACTATACTCTAAAAACTTATTAATACTATATGAAGGAATAAGTAATTCTAAACTATCTTTTCCAGATTTAATATTAACTTTATAATTTAAAGTACTTTCAAATTCTAAATTATTATTAAATTTTAAATTAGCTGTTTTTAAATCTAATTCTCTTTTTAAACTACTGAAGCAAATTTTTTGTTTATACTCTTCAATTGATTCAATATCACTTTTAGGAATAGTATATACAAAACCTAAATCAGTAATAATTAAATTATCATTTATTAAAAATACATAATAAGGTCCAACATCATATTTATTACAATTTTTACCATGGAAATAAATAAATAGATCTATTGTATCAATGTTTTTAGGAATATTTAATTTGTTTTTTAATTCATCTCTAATTTCCTTATCTTCATTTTCCAGTTTCTTTTTACTATTTTTTCTTTGTTTTTCATCAAAAGCAATAACTATTATTGATGGAATAAATAATATTATTGAATTGATAAGAAGCATAATATAATAATGTTTTTGGTTATCATCTTTAAATGTACTAGAATACCCTTGTAAAAGTGTTGCAAATGATAAGAAGAAAACAAATAATGAAATAACTATAAATATTACTGCAACTATAAATAACCATTTAGGTACCCTTGATTTACCAATATTTATATCATTCATTCTAATATATTTTTTCATGTCAGCTTCTTCTACTTTAGACATAAAAGGATTATCATCCATTAATACACTAGTATTAGTAGTAATATTTTTAACATCTAAATCAATTGAAAGAATATTTTTCATAAATCCTCCTTATTACATAGTTTTAGCTACAGTTTCTTGTTTAAATATCATCTCTTGTACAACGTTAATAGACTTTTCAGCTAAAGTCTTTATTAAAGTACCATATCTATCATAATGACTAGTCATTTCATCAACAGAATCTATTTCTTCACCTGGATATCTTGAAGCAACTAATATAACTGGTACAGATGAAGTTGATATTTCTTTACCGAGAATACCTCTACTTAATTTAACATTACCATCAATATTAGAAACTAAATTATCAAAATTATTAATTGCTAATTTAATTCTACTATTTCTCTTGGCTTCCATCCAGTAATTAGTACCTACTTTCGGAATAATTTGTAGTCTTTTAAGTGTGCTTTGACTAATTTTGGTCATATAAGAAAAGTAATGATAATTATTAGTATAAAAATTTCTAGAATTAATTGGTATTGTTACTCTAATTAATTCTCTTAATTCATCTGGTGTTAATAAATTACTAATTCCATCTAATTCACTATTACTGAAAGTATCTGTTAAATTCTTATTATTTATCATTCCTCTAACTATTCTAGTTTTAACATCTGAAATTTCTTTACCTTCAATACCACCAAAACAAATTCTAGTAAACTCATCAACTTTATCTTGAGGTAAGTTCTCAAAAAATGCATTTAATTCTCTTACTGTCTCTTTTTCATAAAATCTTAATGATGTTGATGGAATAGATAACTTAACTAGATTTCTATATTCTTCTTGAGATAATAATTCTCTTATTAATGAAATTCTATCTAAACCTATATCATCAAATGAATTGCCATCAATTATAAAATTATTTACAATATAATCTTTTAAATCACCAACATTCTTTTTAGAATCTCCATCAAAGAAAATATTTACTAAAACATCAGCTTTATCTTTTGGTAATTCTGAAAGAAATTTATTTACATCTAGCATCCTACCCTCTATTAAAATAGCATCTTCTATATCTATTTTTACTCTTTCATTGGGAAGCGGTACATGAAATCCACTTATATATTTAATACTATTTCCAACAACCATCATAATTAAATTAATTTGTTTTTCTTGTATATTTTTATCTTGCTCTTTATCAATTACTTTATATGGATCTATTCCCATTAGATTACAACAATATTGGAACATTAAATCAAGTTTATCTTGGTTTTCCATTATTATAGTGTAAGCTAGTTTCATCTCATGCATATTTTGACTTAAATCCATCCAAGTTTCAGCAAGTTCTTCATCTGTTGTACATTGACTTACACTAACAGCATCAGATGCAAGATCAATTGATGATGTTAAAAGAGTTGTTTGATGAGATAACTCTGTATATTTTCTATACTTAG
>AUXO015087057.1_pt1 | contig 10390 bp, 11 predicted proteins | sample 768731 | NCBI WGS metagenome assembly AUXO01 (sample SAMN02715735, study PRJNA202380) | gut metagenome | biome: sheep rumen | host: Ovis aries | place: New Zealand: Palmerston North | reverse complement strand
TGATGGAATGGTAGTCATGCTTGACTCAAAATCAAGTGGGTTTTGCCCGTGTCGGTTCAAGTCCGACTACCGGTACCAATAATGAATTTAACTAACTAGAAATAGTTAGTTTTTTGATAAAAATTTAATTAAAGTTGACAAAAAATATAATAGTATATAATAAAACTCAAAAAGAAAGGGGATTTAACGATGTCAAGAACATATAGGGAAAGACAAGAAGAAACAACAAAAATTAAAACTATAAGTCAAAGAGATAAATTTCTAAGAAGATATAAAAAATAAAGTATTAGTAAACCTAATACTTTTTTAATGTCTTTTGCTTTTCTTTTCTAATTTCATCCAAAGTTTTATTAAATACATCAGATAAAGCCTCTAGAGGTACGCCACATCTATATGCATTTCTTACAAAATCCGGAAAAAGTTCTAACATATTATTTATGCATGCTTCATTTTTACATCTATTATCTAATATAATATCCTCAAAATTAATATAATCTGTATCATTGCTAATTTCAATTTTTTTGCAGTAGAAAAAAGCTCCTTGATTAGATTGAAAACCAATTTCAAAAGCACAATTTCGATATATAATTCTATAAAATCTACCATATTCAGTACTAGTAGGAATTATATGATTATTATAAGCATACTCATTAATACCACTATATAATAAGCTAATTAATTTAGCATTCTTCCTATCAATATCAGAAATAATCTCAGTATTATAATCCCATTCATCATTAGAAAAAGAATTATGAATTAAAGAAAAAGAATAAAGCCATTCAATATATTCAAAATTAGAACATATTTCCTTAATCAGTTTTTCCCTTTCTTTTTTTAAAAAACCAACAGGAATCTTTTTGCCTTTAACCATAAATATAACCTCCTATTTACCAATATTATAACATTAAAAATAATAATGTACATAAATATTATATAAATTTAATAAAAAATCTTAAACTTGACTTTTAGAAAATATAGTATATAATATACAACACATTTAAAGGGGGAAAATAAAATGTCAGATATTAAATGTCCAAATATGAATAGAAGAGGATTTAATGACTACTATTGCACAAAAGTAGAACACACAGTACCTTATGAAACTTTCGATAGATATTGTACAAGTTATTCATATAGTGACTGTCCAAACGATGAATATGAAAAACCAGGTTCAGGATGCTACTTAACAACAGTAACATGCGATATATTAGGATTAGAAGATAAAAATATATATCTTCAAACATTCAGAAAATTCAGAAAAAACTATTTACAAAAAACACCAGGTGCATTAAGAATATTAGAAGAATATGACTTTGTAGGACCAATAATTGCAGAAAGAATTATGAACGATCAAAATAAAAAAAAATTAGCAGTGCATTTAATGATGGACTACATACATCCAATCGCACAAAATATATTAATGCAGTTTGATGGTAACTATGACTTCGCAATAAAAAGTTATGCACAAATGACAAGAGAACTAATAGAAAGATATAACCTAGAAACACTTGCACTTACAATACCTGGAGAAAGTAAATATGACTTTAACAAGGACTATTCAGAATATGGTCATGGAAAAAAACATAAAAGATAGGATTTCCTATCTTTTTTAATATACAGATTTAGATAATTTTTAAGGTTTATCTATGTTTTAACCTCTAAGTCAATCACTTAATACGAAATTAAATAAAGAAATAAAACAGACAAAGGTGTTTATAATAACTAGATTTACCTAGGAATGATAACCATGCAGTCCTATCCTTTAACATAAGTAATTATATCAATAATAGAAGTACCCTTAACAACTAATGAAATTATGCCTAAGCTCACAAGCAGAATAAGCTTTACTTAAATTTATGAGATTTCCTTAATACCTTTGGTTGTTCATGAATCTCCTTAAGAATAAAATATTCATATCCATTTTTATCAATTTGACTTGCAAATTCTGACATATCACAAAAAATAGGATTAATAATTTTCAAATCTTTATTAAACAAACATATATTATCCTTTCCAACCTTTGCGATTACGCCATCATCCAAATATAGAATCTTATTAACTAGACCTCCAATAGAAACAATATCAGAAGCAATATAATTTCCATCGTCACCATTCGCTATAAATAAAGGAGCATCATTTCTAATACAATACAAATTTCTATCAGAATTAACCATTACACTTATAGCATACGATCCTTTAACACTATCCATAAACATAGATAAACTTTTAATAATATCATGGCAGTCATAATAATAATAATCAATTAAGGCACATGCAACCTCAGTATCAGTTTCAGACTTAAAAAAATATCCTCTATTAATAAGTTTTTGCCTTAGTTCCTCATAATTTTCAATAATACCATTGTGAACAATAGTAATATCACCAATACTGTGAGGATGTGCATTAGCATTACTAGGATTTCCATTAGTTGCCCGTCTAGTATGACCGATACCAATAGATCCACTTAATCCAAAATTACTTTTAAATTTTTTGATTTTTTCCTCAAGAAAACTAACACTACCAGTAGATTTAATAATGACAATATTATCATCAGTATTAACTGCAATACCAGCAGAATCATATTTATTATACTCTAGAGCCTTTAAGCAAGGTAATAGAATATTAACAGAATTTTTTTTCCCATTATATCCAACAATTCCACACACAAAAAAACCTCCTAATATAAATTATGCTGATATATTTTTTGTTGTAAAATTTTTTTACTACATATATCTGCAATGCATAGCCGTAATAGCATCGAAAACTTCGATACCTATGATTCTCATCAACCATATATATTCAGGCGTTCAGCATGTTTAGTACACCCTAAACATCATCTGTTACAATTATATAAAAAAAAACAAAAAAATGTCAAATTATATGTAAAACAAACCTCAAAACACTTGAAACTTCTTTAATATAAGATACTAATATGAGATAATAAAATAAAGGAGGAATCAATTATGAATAGATTAGATGAAAATATTGAAATAATAGAAATAGACGATTATAAAATTGAAATAATTGAATGCGAAGAACCTCCTATAAATGAATTAAAAGAATATAAAAATAATAAAAATCAGACATTAATTAACAAAATAAAAAGCAAATTAACAAACAAAAAATTCGCAATAGTAACACTCGCAACAATAACATTACTAATAACACTATCAGGCGTATTTATTTTAAATAAATCACTAAACGAAAAAACATGGAAAAAACAAGAAAATATAGTGTATGCAAATTTAAATGACAATATTGAATTTAAATTAAATAATCCAGAATATAATACGATAAACGTAAATGATCAATATCAAGAATATGGCGCAAAAATAATAGTAGAAGGAATAGATAAAACAAAAGAAATAATAATCGATAAAAGCCAGTTAAATACAAAAAAAGTAGGGACTTACCATATACTATATACATACCCAATAAATATAAATCAGATAAAAACATTATATAGAACAATAAATGTAGTAGATAACGAAGCACCTAATCTAAAACTATTAGGAGAAAACGTATACACAATGTTAATTAACGATCAATATCAAGAACCAGGTGTAATAGTTAGCGACAATTCAAACGAAAAACTATTAGACAAAGTAGAAATAGAAAACAATATAAATACACAAATTCCAGGAACATATCAAATAAAATATAAAGTAAAAGATAGTAGTGGTAACGAAACAATACAATATAGAACAGTAGAAGTAAAAACAACATATGAAACGAACACAAATACCATTACTTACAATAGCTTTACAAACACAGGATTATTCATAAGTGGAATGGTTCAAAATAATAGTTTTAAAAATAAAATATTACTAAAAAATAAATCAACAGGAAATGAAATAGAAGTTGAAACAGAAAAAAATAACAACAACTACTATAATTTATCACTAAATACAACTAACCTAGAAAACGGGGTATATGAATTTTACTTAATAAATAACAAATTAGAACCAATCACAAACAAAATGAACAACTATAGTAGAATAGTTCGAGCACATACAGGGAACAAACTAATAACAATGGATTACTCAAAATCAAAAGTAAATATGAAAGTAGAAGACTTTAAATATTTATATGATGTAGTAATAGATCCTGGACACGGTGGAGATGATACAGGCGCTACAAACGGAAAATATGTAGAAAGAAATATAAACCTAGAACAATCACTATATGAAAAGAAAAGATATGAAGAACATGGCTTAAAAGTTTTACTACTAAGAGATACAAATAATAATTATGGAATCACAATGGGAGCCGACGATTGGGAACAAATAGATAAAAAAGGATATGCAGTAGGATACTATGGAACAGTATCAAAAATAGTATATAGTAATCACCATAACTCATCTGGAAATGAAACATCAGCAGGATGGGAAATTCTAGTTCCAGCAGAAAAAACATATGATGAATTAAAAACAGAACACACAATAGCAGATCAATGGTCAAATATGTATGCAAAACAAATAAATCCATATTATAGATTCTATACAAAAGATAAAGAAGAAGGAAAACCAAACAACAAAATGAACGGCGAAATATATGAATTTGATGATTACTATTCAGTAATAAGAATACCAAATAAGCTATTCAATATAAAAAACGTAATATTCGAAGGAGCATATATAAACAATAATAACGATATGAATTGGTATTATAATAAAGAAAACTGGAAAAAACTAAGTGAAGTAAAAATAAAAGCATACGTTGAATCAATAGGAGTAAAATATATTGCACCATAAATATTGAAAAAATAAACACATTTTGATATACTAAATGTATAAAAAAGGAGGATTCTATGGATAATAATGAAGAAAAAGTAGAAGAACAAGAACTAAATGAAGAAAATAGTGAAGAAATAGAAGATGAAGAAGAAAAAGAAGAACAAGAAGATCAAGAAGTATTTACATATAAAATAGATAATAATAGAAATAATACATCTGAAAATGGTTCTATATTATACATAATTATTGGCCTTATAATATTAGTATCAATAATTGTAGTGCTTGTTATATTTAATAACAATAAACATGGAAAAGTAAAAGATTATTCAGATATGGAATCAAGATTAGTAGAAGCAGCAAAAAAATATTATGAAAAGAAACCTGAAGAACTTCCAAAAACTGAAGATAATTCAGTTTCTATTGATGCACAAAAACTAATAGAAAGTAGTGTATTAATACCTTTTTCTGAAATGACAAAAGAAGAAGATATACAATGTATTGGAAATGTAAAAACATATAAAATAGGAGAAGACTATTCATATTTTCCATTTGTAAATTGTGGAAATACATACAAAAGTACAAAACTAAATGACAAAATAATAGAACAAAATAATACAACAACAGGACAAGGATTATACAAAATGGGGACAGAATATGTTTTCAGGGGAGAATACCCAAACAATTATGCAAAATTCAATAACAGTACCTGGAGAATAATAAAAATAAATGAAGATGGAACTATAAAATTAATGATAAATGACAAAAAAATAGAAAAAACAGTATGGGATGATAGATATAACTCTGAAACATCAGGATATACTGGAAAAAATAATTTTAGAGTAAGTAGAATATTGGAAGAACTAAACGAACTCTATAAAGACACAAAATATGTAAGTAAAGAAAATAAAGTTCTTCTAGTAAAAGGTAATTGGTGCATAGGAAAAATGCAAGAATCAGGAGAATATATATCAAATATAGATGTATGCTCAGACATATATAATGATTCATACATTGGACTACTAACAATAAAAGAGGCAGTTGAACCAAGTTTAGATAGTGAATGCAAATTTATATACGATAATACATGTACAAATTACAACTATCTAGAAGAAATAGAATTAGGATGGACATTGAATGCAACATCAGATTATAGCCAAGAAGCTTTTGTAGCAATAGGAGCAACTGTAAGTCCAAAAAATGCATCAGCCATTAATATACTAAGACCAGTAGTTAATATTAATAGTGACATACTATATAAATCAGGAACTGGAACAGAAAGTGATCCATATATAATAGGAAAATAAGAGGTGTTGAAATAAAATGTTAATACTAGCAAAGGCACTATTAGCCCTAATGACATCATTCATTATATCAGTAGTATTTGGACTAATAACAGTACCACTACTAAAAAAATTAAAAGTAAAACAAAGCATAAGTGTGTTTTTAAAAAACTTACACAATGAAAAAAAAGGCGTACCAACAATGGGTGGAATTATATTTATAATTCCAACAATTGTATCGATAATATTACTTATATTATTAAATAAAATGGAATACACAAATAACTTATTAATAATATTGTTCGTATTTATAGGATATGGCATCTTGGGATTCCTAGACGATTATTTAATAATAAAAAGAGGAAATAATCAAGGACTAAGTGAATTCCAAAAACTACTAGGACAAACTATAATCGCATTAGTATTCTTTATAATATATATGAAAAGTGGTAGAGAACCAATTTTAGATATTCACTCATTAGGAATAAAAATTAATATGGGTTCATTCTATGGACTATTTATATTATTTATACTTGTAGCAAGTTCAAACGCAGTAAACATAACAGATGGATTAGATGGATTAGCAGGAGGACTATCAGTTATTGCTTTTCTTTCATTTGGTATAATAAGTTTAGGATCCACATGGATAGCAGGTAGTGAAGAAATAGGTATATTTTGTTTTATACTTGTTGGAGCACTTCTAGGATTTTTAATATTTAATGGGCATCCAGCAAAAGTTATAATGGGCGACACAGGGTCACTGTCATTAGGAGCAACACTAGCAGCAGTTTCAATCATAACAAACCACGAATTATCATTAATTGTAGTTGCAGGAGTATTTGTAGTAGAAACACTTACTGTAATATTACAATTTCTATCATTAGTAATAACACACAAAAAACTATTCCTAATGACACCACTTCATCATCACTTTGAAAAACTAGGATGGAGCGAAACAGATATTGTAAGAATGTTCTACGTATTTGGTATGCTTCTAGGAATGGGAGCAGTAATATACGGAGTATGGATATAAATAAAAAACTAATAAATAGTAGATATTTGTTAGTTTTTTTGATATAATTATTAATGTATTGGAGGATAGAAATGGATAAAGAATTAATAAATATATATAACAATTATAAAACAAGAATAGAAGAATTATGGAGGTTACTTTGAACCAAATGACAAAATAAAAAGAAAACAAGAACTTGAAAAAGAAATGAATAAACCAACATTTTGGGATGATAAAAAGAAAAGTGAAAAAATAATAAACGAACTAAACAATATAAAAAATACACTAGATGAATGTCAAAAACTAAAAAACAAAATAGAAAGCGATTTAGAACTAACAAGTCTAATAGAAGATCAAGAAGTCCAAAATATATTAGAAGAAGACAAAATAAAAATAAAAGAACAACTTGATAATTTAGAAAGTCTATTAGTACTAAACGGTAAATATGACAAAGAAGATGCAATAATAGAAATCCACCCAGGTGCTGGAGGAACAGAATCATGCGATTGGGCAAACATGCTTTATAGGATGTATATGAGATGGTGCGAAAAAAAGAACTTCAAAACACAAACTATAGACTATCAAGAAGGAGAAGTAGCAGGCCTTAAAAGTGTAACAATACTTGTAAAAGGATTATATGCATATGGATATCTAAAATGTGAAAAAGGTGTACATAGACTAATAAGAATATCACCATTTGACTCAGGAGCACGAAGACATACATCATTTGCGTCAATTGATATAATGCCATATATAGAAGACAATATAGACATAGAAATCAATCAAAATGATTTAAGAATAGACATCTTTAGAAGTAGTGGAAACGGTGGACAAGGAGTAAATACAACAGACTCTGCAGTAAGAATCGTACATATACCAACAAAAATAACAGTAACATGCCAAGATGAAAGAAGCCAAATAATGAATAAAGAAAAGGCAATGAAAGTATTAAAAAATAAACTATACCAACTAGAACAAGCAAAAAGAGACGAAGAATTAAAAAAAATACAAGGAACACAAAAAGAAATAAACTTTGGATCTCAAATAAGAAGCTATATAATGCATCCATACTCAATGGTTAAAGATCATAGAACAAATACAGAAACAAGCAATGTAACAAAAGTATTAGATGGTGAAATAGATGAATTTATAAATGATGTTTTAAAAGGTGGTATTTTAAATGAATAAAGAAGATAGTATACTAAAACAAATATACAATAAAGATAAATTAGTAAGAAATGCATTTTTTCTATTAGGACTACTGCTAACATCTTTAGCATTCAATGTATTTATACTTCCAAATGATATTGTATATGGAGTTGGAGGACTAGGAGTAATCTTTTATAGAACAATGTCAATTGATCCGTCACTAATCATATTTATTGGTTCAATACTATTATTAATCCTAAGCTATTTCACACTAGGATGGGAAAAAACAAAAAATTCAATAATAGGTTCTCTTCTATATCCATTATTTGTAAAAATAACAGGACCATTAAGTGGATATTTAGACTTTGGAACAACAGAACCAATTGTAACAGTAATATGTGGTTCTGTCTTAAACGGATTTGGTTTAGGACTAGTATTTAAATCAGGATATACAACAGGAGGAACAGATATCTTAAACCAAATAGTATCAAAATACGCAAAAATATCAATTGGAAAAGCAATGCTATTTACTGACGGAATAATAGTATTATTAGGATTATCCGTATTTGGATTTCAAAAATTTATATATTCAATAATAAATATGTATCTAATTGGAATTATGACAGATAAAGTATTACTAGGAATTTCACAATCAAAATGCTTTTATATAATCACAGAACACGAAGAAAAAATAAAAAAATATATATTAAATAACCTAAGTCATGGAGTAACAGTTCTAGAAGCAAGAGGTGGATATACAGGAAATAAACAAAAAGTAATCATGTGCATAATTCCTACAAGTGAATACTTCAAAGCAAAAGAAGGAATAAAAGCAATTGATTCAGACGCTTTCTTCCTTGTAACAGATTCATACGAAGTAAGTGGAGTAAAATAGGAGGTAAAAATGGATTTAATAAGAATAAGAAACGCAAAAAAAACATATAAAAATGGCGTAACCGCAATACAAGATTTAGACCTTGACATAAAAAAAGGAGAATTTGTATTTATAATTGGTTCGACAGGATGTGGAAAATCAACATTAATAAAACTACTATATAGAGAAGAAAAACCAACAAGTGGAAAAATAATAGTAGGTGGAATAAATGTTGGAAAAATAAGAAACTCAAAAGTATATAAAATAAGAAGAAAAATAGGAGTAGTATTTCAAGACTTTAAACTACTACCTAAACTAACAGTATATGAAAATGTCGCATTCGCATTAGAAATATTTGGACTACCAAAAAGAGAAGTATATGAAAAAGTTGTAAAAGTATTAGACTTAGTAGGACTAAAAAACAAAGCAAAACAATATCCAACACATCTTTCAGGAGGAGAACAACAAAGAGTAGCAATCGCACGTGCTATAGTAAATGGACCAAAATTATTAATATGCGACGAACCAACAGGAAACTTAGACGAAGTAACAAGTATGGAAATAATGAAGGTACTAGAAGAAATAAATAAACTTGGAACAACAGTAATAATGGTTACACACGATACAGAAATAGTAAACAAAATGAAAAAGAGAGTAATCTTATTAGATACAGGTAGAGTATTAAAAGATTACGGGGAAGGAGAATATGTACATGAAAGCAATTAGAATATTCGCAAGAAACATAAGAGACTCATTTAAAAGTGTTTTCAGAAATTTCTCACTTTCACTAGCATCAATATCATGTATTACAATAACACTAATAGTTGTCGCAATCGCAATGATATTATCACAAAACGTAAATAACTTTACAGAATTAGTAGAAAGAGATGTAACAATAGTAGCATTCCTAAAAAGAGATATAACAGAAGAGCAAACAGAAGAAATAAGCAAAAAAATAAACAATTTGCCAAACATAGAAAATATAACATACAAATCAAAAATGGAAGTTTCAAACGAAATGATGGAATCAAGTGATGTATTTAAAAGTGTAATGCAAAATTGGGATGAATCACAAACTCCAATACAAGCAACATATCAAGTAAAAGTAAAAGACATAAACGAAATAAAAAATATTGCAGAAGAAATAGGAAAGATGGATGGCGTAGACATTGTAAAATATGGAGAAGGAATGGTAGAACAACTAGTATCACTTTTTGAAATAGTTAGAAAAATATGTATTGGAATGGTAATAGCGCTTATAATAGTAACTGCATTCTTAATAACAAATACAATAAAAATAACAATATTCTCAAGAAAAAGAGAAATAGAAATAATGAGA
>AUXO011209188.1_pt1 | contig 10390 bp, 12 predicted proteins | sample 768731 | NCBI WGS metagenome assembly AUXO01 (sample SAMN02715735, study PRJNA202380) | gut metagenome | biome: sheep rumen | host: Ovis aries | place: New Zealand: Palmerston North | reverse complement strand
GCTTCAGAAACACATACTAAGCATCTACCTTTTTCTTCATAAATAGATTTAACCTTTTTTAAGAATTTATCTTTATCAAAGGCAACTTCTGGAACATAAATTAAATCAGGTCCAAGTCCATATTCTTGTGATAAACATGAGGAAGCACAAAGCCATCCAGCATCTCTTCCCATTAATTCAATAATAGTTACTCTTCCTTTTTTGTAAGAAGCAATATCTAAAGAGATTTCCATAATGGATTTGTTAATATAAGAGACCGCAGAACCAAAGCCTGGAGTATGATCAGTTTCTTCTAAATCATTATCGATAGTCTTAGGAATACCGAACACTCTAGTTTTGATACCTTTTTCTCTAAAGAAAATATTCAATTTATTCGCGGTATCCATAGAATCATTACCGCCATTAAATAATAAATAGTCAATATCATGCTTTTGAATTGTATCCAAGATACGAGCATGAATATCGTCGTTATAATCGTTATTTAGTTTAATTCTTGCAGAGCCTAAAATAGCACCAGGTAATTCTTTCAAAGCAGAATAATCTTTGGATTTAGAAATTTCAACTAAATCGTCATCAATTAAACCTTGTAGTCCAAAGTGAGAGCCATATAATTTTCCCACTTCTTTATTTTCTTGAAAGAATTTAATAACTCCTAAAAATGAAGAGTTAATAGCGCTTGTAGGTCCGCCAGACTGTAAATAAATGATGTTTTTCATAATCTTCCTCTTTTAGATGGATTTTAATGAGCAATTAGAAAGCCCAGGATCCGTCTTTAAAAATTTGTACTGTTTTATTGTCGTAAGTAACTGCTTCAATTGATAAATCTTTTGAGCCAATCATAAAGTCAACGTGAATCATAGATTCGTTGATTCCTTTAGCGTAGATTTCTTCATCAGTCATATTTTCATAACCCTTGAAACAGTTAGTAAATCCTGTTCCTAAAGCTAGGTGACATGAAGCATTTTCGTCATATAAAGTATTGAAGAATAAGATTCCAGTGTTATTAATTGGTGAATCATAAGCAATTAATGCACATTCACCTAAGAAAGCAGCACCTTCATCCATTGAGATCATTTTTCTAAGTAACTCTTCACCTTTTCTAGCACCAACATCAATAGCTTTACCATTTTCAAATTTAACCCAGAAATTTTCGATTAATTGACCTTGGTAAGATAAAGGTTTTGCAGAGTATACAATACCATTTGTTTTAGTTTTGTCTGGAGAAGTAAAGACTTCTTCTGTAGGAATGTTAGGATTGAAGACAACCTTCTTCTTAGTATTTGTCGCTTCATCTCCACCACACCACATAGATTCTTTTAATAAACCAACTCTTAAATCAGTTCCATTAGAAGATGTGTAATGTAATTCTTTAATACCTAAATCATTTAAATAATTACATCTATCTTGTAATTCCTTGTTATGAACTTCCCAGTTCTTAACAGGGTTATTCTCATCAACGCGTGAAGTCATTAAGATAGCTTCCCATAATTTTTCAACAGCTTTTGATGTTGATAATTCAGGGAAAATCTTCTTTGCCCAAGCTTTGCCAGGAACACCTGCAATACACCACTGTTCTTTGTTATTAAGTTTATCGATATATGGTTTTAAAATTGGATATCTTAATTGTCTAGATTTTGCAACCTTAGCTTGGTCGACATCTTTCATTCCATCAGGATCATCAGATTCAATATAAAGTCTAGCAGGTAAGTGGTCTACTCTATCCTGAAGCTTTGCTTTTTCCCATTCTCTAACTTCGCCTAAAGATTCAACGCTTCTATATTTAATTCCAAGTTTAGAAATTGTTTCATCATTCCATTCAACGGAAACTTTAGAAGCTTTTGCTTTATATGCTTCTTCTACTACTAATCTAACAAAATCAGCAATTTCAATAGATGCATAAATAGTTAATTCTTGTCCTTTTTGAAGATTAACACCAGATTTAACAAGAAGCTTTGCATATTTTTTTTGTAAAGATTTCTTCATATAATCATCTCTCCTTAAAAGAAAAACACCATTGATACAAAAGGTGCTTTTCTCTATCTTAACAAATTTTTATTTTTAATTCAGTATTTTCTATATAATTAGAAAATAAGTGATAAAACAATTAGTATTTGTGCACCTAAATAAGTACCCATAATATATAAATGTCTTCTTTTAACATTCTGATTAATAAAGATTGTATAAACTAAGAAGATATCAGAAATAATATGAAGGACTGCTCCACATATTCCTCCAACCGCAAGTAAGGGATTAGATCTTACACTCAGTAACACGAAGGCAGATAATAATTCTGCAAGTAAGCCAAAATATAAAGCTGCCCCACATGCTAAATATTTAAGTGACTTATATGAAAATACAAATACTAAAATAAACACAATAAAAGCCATTAAAATAGTAATTAAATACGCCCCCCAAGGAGTAATAGTATGAGATACTTTTTCAAATATTGTCCAAATATAAAATATTTGGCATATGGAGAAAAATCCAGTTCCAGTAATTAAAGCCCATGACTTTTCTCTACCAATTAAGAAAATATCACCAAGCAAAGCAAAAACTAACGCAACATAAACTTGCCACGCTACATCTCTTCCATCAATATCAAAAGACAAAGTAAGTAAAATAAGTGATGGAATACAAAGTGGTTTAGTAATCTTTCTACCTATTTCATTATCTAGAAAGCAAAAGACTAAGTGTACACACATTACTAAACTCAGTAAGACAAGTGCAATTATCTGAAAAACACTCATAATTTTTTCCTCTATGCTTATTATAAAATATAAAATCAAAATTGCATAGATACATAAAAAGCCACTTTGTTAAGTGACTAAATAATATATTTATTTCTTATCTTCAAAAGGAACACAAGTTAAATCTAATGATTTATATGCAACCTTAGAGGATTTACTAACAGAAGAAGTAACAAATACGTTCGCACCTAATGTGACGTTATCTTCAACTATAGTTTCTCCACCAAGAATTGATGCTCCAGAATAAATTGTAACGTTATTACCAATTGTAGGATGTCTTTTACTACCTTTTAAAAGTTGTCCTCTAGATAAAGATAATGCACCTAAAGTAACACCTTGGTATAACTTAACATGATCACCAATAATAGTAGTTTCACCAATGACAATACCTGTACCATGGTCAATAAAGAAATATGAACCAATAGTAGCACCTGGGTGAATATCAATACCAGTTTTAGAATGAGCTTCTTCAGTTAAAATTCTAGCAGGAATTTTAATTCCTAAATTATATAAAACATGAGCGATTCTATTAACCATAATTGCATAGAAACCTGGGTAACATAAAATAACTTCATCATAACTTTCACAAGCAGGGTCACCATTGAACATTGCTTCAATATCAGTTAAAAGTAATTCTTTTACTTTATGTAATTCTTCGAAGAATTTCTCTTCATCGCCATCCTTAGAAGAAATATATTTTTTAAAATAAATGTGAGCGGCTTCTAAATTCTTTTCATAGTCTTCTACTTCACGAAAATAATTTGGAAATAAAACATCTTGGATTTTCTTTCCAAATTCAATAATCATTTTTTTATTTAAAATATCATTATATTTTTTGCACTCTAAAGTAATCATATCTATCACCACATAAATTATAACAAATTGAAATATCTATTAAAACAAAAAAAGACTTCTCGAAATTTGGGGAGATGGGAAGCCTTTTAATATTCCAAATAAACCAAAGTTTATTTAAGAATCAAACTTATTTTGCCGCTATGACAGCTTCGTCAATCATCTTTGAAAGAACTTCTTTTGGCACAAAACCAACATTAGCCTTTAAGACTTTATTGTCTTTAAGAATGACGATTGTAGGGATTGAACGAATACCAAATTCTGCTGGTAATTCTTCGCAATCATCGACATTTACTTTATAGAAATCTACATCAGTTCTTTCGTTTGCAAGTTCTTCAACAATTGGGGATAACATTTTACATGGACCACACCAATTAGCGTAGAAATCTACAAATACAATTTTGCCTGAAGCAAATACTTCTTTATAATTTAAATCTGTTAAAAATTCCATTTCATTAATCTCCTTGAAACTGCTTATATGATAGCATTTGCATTTTAAGGTGTATGTGATAAAATCACAATTAATGGGGAGATATTATTTTTTCAGGAGAATAATATTATGGATAAAGTTAAATTACTCGATGAATCTCTAGCAAGGTTTGATGAAATGGATGATGAATCTAGAAAGATGATCATTAATTCATCTTATTTTGCAACCTTAAAAGAAAAAGAACAATTAATGTCAGGTCAAGCAGGGTGTCTTGGTTTAGTTATTGTTGATTCAGGTTCTTTAAGAGTTTTTATAAACAATAATGAAAACCGTGAAGTTACTTTATATAACTTATATCAATATGATGTATGTGTATTTTCTGCAACATGTGTTTTGCAAGACATTACATTTAACGTCTCAATTGAAGCAAACGAAGAAACACAAATCTTAGTTATCCCTTCAATAGTCTTTAGAAAAGTCTTAAAGCAATCATTAATCTTCTCGAACTTCTTTGTTAGAGCAATGTCTGCAGCAGTATCAGATACTCTTCACGTTCTTCACGATGTAACTTTCTCATCTGTAGAAAAACGTTTAGCATCATATATTATTGATAATAATATTGATGACAATATAACCTTTACCCAAGAAAAGATCGCAAATGATATTGGAACATCTAGAGAAGTAATTACTCGTCAGTTAAAGAAATTTGAAAATGAAGGACTAGTTGAGGTAAGTAGAGGATGCATTCATATAAAAGATTATGATACTCTAGACGAACTATCTGAAAAAGAATAAAAGCTCACGCAAAGTGAGCTTATTTTTTTTATGGTGGACATTGTTGGTATCGAACCAACGACCTTTTCCGTGTGAAGGAAACGCTCTCCCACTGAGCTAAATATCCAACAATAATAATTGTACTCCAAAAGTACAAAAAAAGCATCAATACTGATGCTTGATATTTTTAAATGGTGGGCCCGAAAAGAGTTGAACTTTCGACCTCGTCATTATCAGTGACGCGCTCTAACCAACTGAGCTACGGGCCCAACGCTTTTATATAATATAATAATTATTATCTTTATGCAATAACTTTTTTAATTTTTTTTAAATTATTTTTTTATTAGATTTTAGAAGCAAAGTATACCGATATTAAGAGAACTTAATGTAATCTAATTTCGCCTATTTTTTGCATTGTTTTAAAAAAAGACTCTGGAAAATAAATTCCAAAGTCTTTGTAATCTCTGACGAAAAACTGAATTAACGTTTTGAGAATTGTGGTGCTCTTCTTGCGCCTTTGAGACCGTATTTCTTACGTTCTTTAGCTCTTGGATCTCTTGTGACCATTCCAGCTGCCTTTAATGGAGCTCTGAAGTCTGCACTAACTTCCATTAATGCTCTTGTGATACCAAGTCTTAATGCACCTGACTGTCCTGTGAAACCGCCACCAACGACTGTTGCGTTGATATCGAATTTTTCAGCTGTGCCTGTGATTTCTAATGGTTGTTTTAAATCCATTACTAATGTTGCATAAGGCATGTATTCGTTAACATCTCTACCATTGACTGTGATCTTACCAGTTCCGTTTGATAAGAAAACTCTAGCAACAGATGATTTTCTACGGCCTGTGCCATAGTAAACTACATTTGTATTTTTCTTTGCCATGTCCAATTACCTCCTAGAACTTAATTGTAAGCTGTTCTGGCTTTTGTGCTTCTTGTAAGTGATCTGGGCCAGCATAGACGAATAATTTCTTATAGATCTGTCTGCCAAGTCTTCCCTTTGGAAGCATACCCCAAACTGCTCTTTCGATCATTTCTTCTGGGTATGATCTTAACATTTCACCTGATGATCTTGTTCTTAAACCACCGAGGTATTGTGAGACATTGTAATAATTCTTCTTATTTTCTTTGTCTCCTGATAATGCTACTTTGTCAGCATTAACAATGATGATGTAGTCGCCACAATCAACGTTAGGTGTATAAATTGCTTTATTCTTACCTGTTAAATACTTTGCGACTGTTGATGCTAATCTACCTAAAGGTAAATCTGTTGCATCGATAACGTACCATTTACGTTCGATTTCATTGGCTTTTGCAATTGTTGTTTGTCTTTGCATAATTTTTTCTCCTATCTTCTTTCCTTACCGGGGACTTAAAATAGTTTAGATTTCTCTAAAGCCACTTGTAATAATATTACAAATAAAAAAATAGTGCAATCATTATTTAACGATTACACTTAAAAATGACTAATCTTTTTTAGCAATAGTTACATTTCTTTCTTCTTCGAACTTTTTAAATGTTTTACTAGCAACAAAATCTTCTAAAACATAACTAACTGCAGAAAGAATAATGAATATTGACTCCCATAAAGGAAAATTAATTCTAATATATTGACCTTCAAATAGTTTTGATAGAACAAATGCTATTCCCACAATAGCGACTGCAACTACACCGACTGTAATAATAATTCTAGTTTTCTTCTTAGGATCACCTTTTGTAATCACACTAGATAAAAACATACCTACTGCAAGATAAATTGAAGTTATAAATAAACGATTGTAATTCATATATGTGTAGATACCTTTTGAATAAGCATCTATTTCTTCAGTGTTAATGAATGAAACACCATAAAAAATTGGTAGACCAATTCCTAAAATAATTCCGACGATAAAAACGATGCTAGAAAAAGCTTCAATCCAGCTCTTTTTTAACCCTTTTCCAACCTTTTTTGCAGCAAATTGAGATAGCTGTTTTCTTAGTTCATCATTAGCAGGAGTCTTCTTATCTAAATAAGATTTTGCTTCTACATAAACAGCGTCTCTAATCTTCTTAAAGCTATATTTATTTAAACCTTCTTGTCTAACAAAGCCTACTACTTCTAAAACAATTCTTAAATATTCATTTGGTAATTCTTTTTCAATTTCTTTGTAACTCATACTATTAAAATACTACATATAAAATAATAATTCCATTATTTTTATAATTCATTTTCTTATGAAAAAGGATGGGTTTCCCCATCCTTAATTCTTTAATTCTAATTAGTCTACGAATTCAGCGTTGTGGTAAACAGCTTGAACATCTTCAACTTCATCAAGAGCTTCAAGGAATGCTTTGAATTTTACTGCATCTTCACCTGATAATGTAACTTTTGCGTTAGGGATTAAAGTGATTTCTGCTGTTTCAAATTCTGTAACACCCATTTCTTCTAAAGCTGCTTTTGCTGCTGCAAATGCTTCTCTAGCTGTTTTTACTACAATGATATCTTCATCTTGTTCAACTGATTGAACATCGACATCTGCCATAACTAAGTTTTCTTCAACTTCGTCTCTATTTGTTCCCTTGAATTCAAGTAAACCAACTGTTTCATAGTCAAATGAAACTGAACCAGGTGTACCTAAGTGTCCACCTTTCTTTGTGACTGCTGTTCTAACGTTAACGAATGCTCTATTAACATTGTCTGTTAATGTATCAATAACGAAAGTTGCACCACCTTGAGCGAAACCTTCATAACGGCCAGCTTCATAAGCTTCAACTGCTCCACCTTTTGCTTTTTGGATAGCTCTATCAATAACGTCTTTAGTAACGTTCTGACCTTTCCATTTATCAATAGCACTTCTTAATGCTAAGTTTTCTTGTGGATCAGGAGTACCTGACTTAGCTGCCATATAGATTTCTTTTGAAGCTCTCATAAATAATGCGCTTCTTGCTGCTGCTGTTGCTGCCATTGCTTTTGCTCTGACTTCATGCGCTCTTCCCATGTTAATAATCTCCTTATTTTTTGACTTATTTATTTTATCACACTAAGAGTGAAATTAAACAAACTTTTTATATATTTATATCAAAATACTACTTTTCATAGCATTTTTTCTCTTTATTCCATACAACATTGACCTTTTGGTCAAGTTTCAAGCCTAAATCAAGTGCCATTTTATATCCATTGTCATTAGCGTCATTGCTAATATCAAGTGGAGAATGAGCATCAATACCGATGCAAATCTTAGCTTTCATCTTTTTAGCAAGTTCCCAGAATTGTTTAACTGGATAACCATATCTGAGTTCGTCACCAATAATTTTTTTATTACCTCTAATTGCACCGAAATTAAATTCCAAGTGAACATTGTACTTCTTTGCAGCGCGGATAATTTGCTTTGCACAGTCTATACAAGTTTGGTCCCATTTAGTATAAGAACCCATGTAATAATCAGGATGAGCAACGATTGCAAATAATCCTGTTTTAATACCTTTAACTAAAGACTTAGTATATCTTTTAATATCATCTGCAGTTGTGAATTTAGAAAAATACCATTTAAGATTATTATCTTTATCAATTTCACAATGATTTCCACAGATTAAATATTGAATGTGACCTTCATCAAGTAATCTTTGATAATATGGGAAATAGTAAGGTAGAGCCTCTGCTTCAAAACCTAAATAGATTTTTATTCTCTCCTTATATTTCTCTCTTAAAGATTCAATTGAAGAAATGTAATCAGGTAATAAAGCATAATCTCCTCTAATACCTGGTTGAGGATGATCTGGTAACATAATATGATCAGAGAATCCAAGTTCATTTAAGCCAAAAGAAATAGCTTCTTGAACATATTCTTCATCTTTACCAATCGCGTGTCCACATCTAGATGTATGAGTATGATAATTTTGTTTAATCATGATCATTACCTCCATAATCTATTTTATATAAATATAATCCTTGAGCAGGAGCTTTAAATCTTGTTCGATTAAATTTATCGGTATCAAGTAAGCTCTTAGCCTCTTCAACACTATATCTATCTTGTCCAATTTCAATTAATGTACCGACTATCATTCTAACCATATAACGACGGAAGCCATTACCTTTAATATCGATAATAACGATATCATCATCTTGACTAAACTTAATACTTTCAATAGTTCTAACAAAATCTTCATCATTAGAACAATAATTCATAAAATTATGTTCTCCAATAAAAATTTTAGAAGCTTCTTCCATCTTCTTAACATCTAATTTCTTAAATTTATAAGAATAGACAATATCATCAATTAAAGGATTATATTCTCCAATATTTATTTTATATCTATAAGTTTTACTTACAGCAGAAAATCTTGAATGGAAATCATCGCTTACTTTATCAAGTGAACGAATATAAATATCACTTGGAAGAAGTCTATTTAAAGAATATCTTACTTTGCTAACATCAGTATCATCACTACAATCAAAATGAAAGCATTGACCTTCCGCGTGAACGCCTTTATCAGTTCTACCTGCAGAAGTAATCTTCATAGTTTGATTAAAGATAGTAGATAAAGCTTTTTCAATTTCTTGTTGAATAGAAATTTCAAAGTCGTGAGGTTGAACTTGGTAACCGTAATATCTAGTACCTTTATAACTAACAATACCTTTAACTCTCATAATTACGCTCCAAACCAAGTAGGTATAATAACAACCAAATCAACGTGATATACCATCATTAAAATTAATCCAGTAAATAAAGAAGCAATAACTAAGAAAGAGATAGAATCTCTTATATGCCATTTATTAACTCTATATCTAGTTCTCTTCGCACGTGGATCATAGCCTCTTGCCTCCATTGCATTAGCAAGGTCATCAGATCTTTGGAAAGCAGAAATAAATAAAGGAATAATTAAAGAAATAATCGCTCTAATTTTTTCTTTAAATTTACCATTTTCAAAATCGACACCTCTAGATGATTGAGCCTTCATAATTCTATAAGTTTCATCTAATAAAGTAGGAATAAATCTTAATGCTAAAGAAATAGTCATCGCGATTTCATGAACTGGGAATTTAATATATTTAAACGGAGTCATGTACCATTCTAACGCTCCAGTTAATTCTAAAGGAGTAGTTGTAGAAGTTAAAACTAAAGATAAAGCAACCATAATAATTAATCTAACTGCAATATATCCAGTATTAACTAAAGACATATATTGAATGTTCCAAGAGCCAATACTAAAGTAACCTAAAGTATCTTCTCCAGGAACAATAATATTAACAATTAATAAGAATAAAACCATAACCCACATTGCTTTTAATTGTTTAAATAATGAACCAAGTTTTATATGTCCTATTAACATTAAAACTAAAACAAATAAAACAATTACTCCGTAGATAGAGAAATTCATAATTACGTTATGGACAGGATTTGAAGTTTCCACTCTTAAGAAAACTGAAACCATAAGTAAAATCATGCTTAAGAATTTTAATCTAGGATCAAGTTTATGAATTAAAGAATTATATGGTACGTAACGACCGATGGAAATAGAACTACTCATGTTTTCTACCTCCTGCAATTTGGTCTGCTAAAGTATCAATATCTTTAACATTTCTTAAATCAATATGATATCCTCTT
>AUXO013529322.1_pt1 | contig 10391 bp, 10 predicted proteins | sample 768731 | NCBI WGS metagenome assembly AUXO01 (sample SAMN02715735, study PRJNA202380) | gut metagenome | biome: sheep rumen | host: Ovis aries | place: New Zealand: Palmerston North | reverse complement strand
CATACGCCCCTCAAGCGTACGTGTCTGCCATTCCACCACTGGTGCGTGCTAAATTATTATATACACGCTTCTGTGTTTCGTCAAATACCGGAAGACAAAAAAATACGATTTTCTGCAGAATCTTCAAAGTGCGATTTCATGGAACGTTCAGAAACGGCAGTAAAGTGCGATGGTATAATACGAACATATGAATCTGAAGAGACTGTTTTGTATACTGCTGTGCTTTGCGGCAGTGCTGAATATGACCGCCTGTAAACATGAGAAACCGGAGGATGTACAGCCGGAACTTCCTGCAAGCGGCAGACCGGACATACTGTCTGAGTATGTTTTTCTTGTTGACCGTGACAGCGGCCAGGTCATCTGGGATGAGAAGTCGGAGGAAAGAATCTATCCCGCCAGCATGACCAAGCTGATGACGGCCGTTCTTGCCCTGGAACATATAGAAGATCCCGAAGAGACATTCCTGTTCACGGAAGAGATTCTGGAAGGACTGGAGGAAGCAGGGGCCAACCGGGCCGGGTTTGCGCCGGGTGATGAACCGACCCTGCTGGATCTTGTATACGGGGATATGCTGCCGAGCGGTGCGGACTGTTCCCGGGCGCTTGCCTGGTATATTGCCGGCAGTGAGGAAGCCTTTGTTGAGCTCATGAATGAAAAGGCGCAGGAGCTCGGCATGCATGATACGCATTTTGTGAATACATCCGGTCTGTTTGACGAAGACCATTATTCAACCTGCCGTGATATTGCCAAACTCATGGATTACTGCATGGACAACGAACAGTTCATGGAGGTCATGCAGACAGTCCATTATGTCTCGGCACCTGTCCGGCATTATCCCAACGGCCTCAGCATGGACAACTATGTCATGGCCTATGTCAACCAGCCTGAACCCGGTCTTTTCCGGTATCTGTTTCAGATTCCGGGTTTCCTGGGCGGCAAGTCCGGTTATATCCTGGAGAGTCAGTTTTCACTGGCATCCGCGGCATCCATCAACGGCATGACGCTGATTCTGGTGACGACGAATGCATACAAGGAAGACTACTATCCGGCCTCCATCAGCGATGCGGCGGATATTTACACATGGTGTGCGGACAGGCTGGCGAAAAAGACAGCCGTTGACGCGGCGGATACTGCATATACGGTTCCCCTCAAACGCAGCACTGCCAAGGAACTCACGGTTGTGCCTGCTGAATCCCTGAAAGGTGATTACGGTGAGATCACCCTGGTTCCCGAACTGCCGGCATATCTGGAGGCGCCGGTGAATGAAGGTGACAGTGTCGGTAAGCTGCATGTCTATTCCTATGATGAAGAGGCTGCGGTCATTGATCTGGTGGCTAGAGAGAGCGTGCAGAGCACTTCCGGGAGTGCGGAAGGGTTCCTGAATGCTTTGACCGGCAACCGGACCTGGATCATTTCTCTGCTTCTGCTGGCGGCGGCAGGCGGTCTGCTGGTTGCCATCCTGAAACCCGGACGAAAGCGTACCCGTAAGGTGCAGTAGTTTCGGTTGTAATTTGAGAATGTTCGCAATATAATAATGAACGTTTCAGGAGTGGGGAAATTATGGACTATCAGAAGATTATCAACATCGCTGTTATCGCACACGTAGATGCGGGCAAATCAACCCTTGTCGATGCTTTTCTGCGCCAGAGTCATGTCTTCCGTGACAATGATAAAATCGTTGACTGCGTAATGGACAGCAACGATCTGGAACGTGAAAGAGGCATTACGATCTATTCCAAGAACTGCTCCGTGCAGTATAAAGACTACAAGATAAACATCGTGGATACACCGGGTCATGCCGATTTCTCTTCTGAAGTCGAACGCATTATCCGTACGGTTGATACAGTTATTCTGCTGGTGGATTCTTCTGAAGGACCGATGCCGCAGACCAGATTTGTTCTGCAGAAATCCCTTGAAATCGGCCTGAGACCGATCCTGCTTATTAATAAGATGGATAAGAACGATGCCCGCGCCAACGAAGTCATCGATGAAGTCTATGATCTGTTCCTGGATCTGAATGCTACGGATGATCAGCTGGATTTCCCGATTCTCTACGGTGTGGCAAGACAGGGCATTGTCCGCTATGACTGGAACGATACAAACGAGGATATCATCCCGCTGTTTGAGACGATTCTGAGACATACCCAGGCATATCCCAATCTGATTGAAGAACCTGTGCAGATGCAGGTCAGTGCGCTTGCCTATGATGATTATATCGGCCGTCTCGGTATCGGACGTGTATACTCCGGTACGCTGAAGGAAGCTGCTTCCTACGAAGTATGCGACCGCAGCGGCAAATCCGTCCGCGGCAAGACCAACCAGGTATTTGTATATAAAGGAATGAGCAGAATTGCCGTGCCGGAGATCCAGTGCGGTGAAATCTGCATCGTGTCAGGTATTCCGGATATTTCCATCGGTGACACACTGTGTCCGGTCGGTGCACCCGATCCGATGCCGATGATCAAGATCGAGGAACCGACACTTTCCATGAACTTCATGGTCAATGACTCTCCGTTTGCCGGACAGGTCGGTAAGTTTGTGACATCCCGCAACATCCGCGAACGTCTGGAGAAGGAACTGGAAGTCAATGTCGGTCTGCGTGTTGAGGAAACCGACAGTACGGATACATTCAAGGTATCCGGCAGAGGTGAGCTGCATCTGTCCATCCTGCTGGAGAATATGCGCCGTGAAGGATACGAAGTTGCCGTATCCCGTCCGGAAGTCATTCTGAAGAAGATTGACGGTGTTACCCAGGAACCTGTGGAGGAAGTTGTCTGCGATGTTCCGGATGAATACTCCGGATCGGTTATCTCCGCTCTGAATATCCGCAAGGGTATTCTGCAGGATATGTCCAATGAAGGCAGCTATACACGCATTACCTATCTGGTGCCTACCAGAGGTCTGATCGGCTACAGAACCGAATTCATCAATGCCACCAGAGGTGAAGGCACCATGGTCAGAAGACTTGCCGGCTACGCACCGTGGCACGGTGACATCCCGCAGCGTGAGAACGGCGCCCTGATTTCCACGGAAACAGGCAGTGCCATGACATATGCACTCTGGAATATCCAGGAGCGCGGCCAGCTGTTCATCGGTGCCCAGACTCCGGTCTATGAAGGCATGATCATCGGCCAGTCCGCCAAGAACATGGACATGGGTGTCAATCCAATCAAGAACAAGAAGATGACAGCTGTGCGTTCTACAGGCAACGATGAAGCCATGAAGCTTGTCCCGCCGAAGATCCTCACCCTTGAGGAAGCAATCGAATTCATCAATGACGATGAGCTCGTTGAGATTACTCCGGAGGATATCCGCGTACGCAAGAAGTACCTTACGGCTCTTGACCGCAGACGCCATGCCCGTGAGCTCGGCAAAATTGAAGAAGAAGACTGATCCCTGCATATTGCAGGGATTTTCTTTCGTGTATGATAGGTACGGAGGACAACAGCAATGATCATACGGAAACTGGAAGAAAAAGATACACCGGCGGCAGCTGCTATCTGGAATGAAGTGGTGCGTGAAGGAAAAGCTTTCCCGCAGACCGAAGAGCTGAGTGTAAAAGAGGCAGAGGAATTCTTTGCCGGACAGACATATACGGCTGTAGCAGTGGATGATGAAGGAGAGGTGCTTGGTCTCTATATCCTGCATCCGAACAATGTCGGCCGCTGCGGACATATATGCAATACTTCATACGCAGTGAAAAGCGAGAGGCGGTTCATGCATATCGGGGAAGCACTGGTTAAGGATTCCCTGCGGATGGGCAAGGAATGCGGTTTCCGTATTCTGCAGTTCAATGCGGTGGTTGCCACAAACCATCCTGCTCTGCATCTGTATGAGAAGCTCGGCTTTGTGAGACTCGGCACGATTCCGGGCGGTTTCCTGATGGATGACGGGCATTATGAGGACATTGTTCCGCATTATCATGTGCTCTGAAATAAAAAGGGAGGCATAACCTCCATTAAGATAATTATACCAGAAGCGCAGGGATAAGTAAGGACTGTCTTTGCGGGTGTATTCGGCTATAGTAAAGATGTAAAGAAATCGTAACGGTTCATATAACCGGTTGATTCGGGAGGTAACCGTAATGATGCCAGGAAGTGCAGTCCGCAGGCTTTGACAGAGTGCCTGCGGCGAGAGAATTACGATTAGCTGCTTCAGTAAGCCGGAACAGGTGGTCCAGCAGGGATGATGCAGATGACGTAGGACACAAAGAACGGCGAAGCAGCAGGAGACCGGTGCAAACCGGTCTCTTTTCCTGCAAAGTTCAGCCTGTATTCACGAAGAGCGGCTAAGACCGTGGTATACTTTTTCCATAGTATCGGAGGTAATCTGTTATGAAATGTGCTTTGTTTCTTGCCGGAGGCGTTGAGGAATGTGAAGCACTGATCACAGTCGATCTTCTGCGCAGGGCAGATATTGAAGTCTACACGGTTGCGATTGGTGAGTCACTGTATCTTATGTCCTCACATGGTGTCGGCTTACGTGCGGATATTCTGTTTGATGAGTTCCTGAATGAAACATTTGATGTGCTGATTCTTCCCGGCGGCAAGGCAGGCACGGCCAATCTGGAAGCCAGTGAACTGCTGATCCGGGCTCTTGAGAGTCATATGGATGCAGGCAAGCTGACTGCTGCAATCTGTGCTGCACCGTCCATTCTCGGCCATCTCGGTTATCTGAAAGGCAAACAGTATACATGCTTCCCTGAATTTGACGGTGACTACGGCGGAACCTACCACTGGGAACCGGTTGTCCGTGACGGCAATCTGATTACAGGCAGAGGCATGGGAGCCGCGCTTGAATTCGGCCGTGAGCTGATCAAAGCACTGGCACCTGAGAAACTTGATGCGGTGGATTACGGTATCCAGTATGAACACCGCTTCCGCGAACTGCAGCAGAAAAGAGTAAAGTAATAAAGCAAGAAAAAGAACATATGAGTGAACGTGTCAATCCAAGTTATCTGCATTGGTTCCATCAGCCCAAACTGTACATTATGAGTGCAGACAAGCTGATTCTGGAGACCGAGCCGTATACATCGATGCAGAACATGACAATCGATGAGAATTCCGGTTTCGGTCTTTTCGGCGACGAGCACAGTGCGTTTGAAGCAGAAATCAGGCTTCAGTTCGGCTTCCGCAACCGTAATGATGAATGCGGTATGCTGCTGAAACTGAACGGTGATTCATGGTTCAAATTCGGGGTGAGCAGTGCAGAGAAAGAGTTTAATGAATTATTCTGTACAAGGTTCCATCAGAGCTACCGTGACCGCAACCTCCGTGAAATCGGATCGGGTGTGAATACGGTCTGGCTGCGTCTGATGTATACCAGAGGCAGAGCGGCATTCTCCTACAGTCTGAACGGGGACCGGTATATCACATACAGGGAGATTACCTTTCCGGATTACCAGGGTGCGGCAGCTGCCGGAATCTATGCCTGCAGTCCGGGCAATTCCTATTTCGATTGTACGTTTTCACAGATGGAAATTAAGTTGATGGAGGATGAAAAATGAGTGCTGAAGAGAGACTGATCCGTTACTGTTCAATTGATACACAGTCGGATCCGACGTCGGCTGCGACGCCTTCCACACTGAAACAGTTTGATCTGGGAAACCTGCTCGTTAATGAGCTGAAGGAGCTCGGTCTGGAAGACGCATGCATCGATGAGCACTGCTATGTATATGCACATCTGCCTTCCAACTGCGGTGAAGTGAAGAAGGTCGGCTTTATCGCCCACCTGGATACCTCACCCGATTACAGCGGTGCAGGTGTGAAGCCGAGGATCATAGAATGCTATGACGGCGGTGATATTGAACTGTGCGAAGGTGTTGTGACAAGAGCTGCGGATTTCCCGCTGCTGGCTATGCTGAAGGGCAAACGGCTGATGGTGACGGACGGAAGCACACTGCTCGGCGCTGATGATAAAGCGGGCATTACCGCAGTCATGGAAGCACTTGCCTGGTGGCAGGAACATCCTGAGGTAAAGCACGGAGAGATCTGTGTAGCCTTTACACCGGATGAGGAAATCGGCAACGGCACCAAGTACTTCGATCTTGAGAAGTTCGGCGCGGACTTCGGCTATACCATGGACGGCGGTGCGCTGCAGGGATACTGCGATGAAACATTCAACGCTGCCAGTGCCGTGGTTAAGTTCCAGGGCTTCACGATTCATCCCGGTTCTGCCAAGAACCGTATGATCAATGCCATGAATGTGGCCCATGAATTCCACGGGATGCTGCCGGGGCATATGCGTCCCGAACATACGGAGGACAGGGAAGGATTCATTCACCTGACCAATATGAGCGGTGCGTGTGATACAGCTGTTCTGAAATATATCATCCGTGACCATGATGCAGACAAGCTTGAAGAGATGATCGGCATCATGCACAGTGCGGAGGACTTCCTGAACTGTCTGTACGGAGCCGGTACGGTCACCGTGGAGATCACGTATGCCTACCGCAACATGAAGGAAATCATTGATGCCAATCCGGAAGTGTCCGAACGGGCTCTGCGTGCTCTCAATGAAATCGGTTATCCGCCGGTCAGAGTCGCAGTCCGCGGCGGTACGGACGGTGCACAGCTTTCCTTCCGGGGACTGCCGTGTCCGAATCTTGGCACCGGTGCCGGCAACTACCACGGCCGGTATGAATACTGCTGTATTGATGAACTGGAAGATGCTTCCAGACTGATCCGTACAATTGCGGAAGAACTTGTTCCGGAGGACAGACGATGATTTATACCTGCACACTGAATCCTTCACTGGATTACTATATGGAATTTGACAGACCGCTCAAACCTTCGGAGACCAACCGGTCAATGCTGGAATACTACGAAGCCGGCGGAAAGGGAATCAATATCTCGATTGTTCTCAGCAACCTGCAGATTCCCAGCCGTGCCCTCGGTTTCCTGGGCGGTTTCACCAAGGACTACTACATTACACTTCTGCAGAAGTTTGAATACCTGCAGCCCAACTTCACATATGTGGACGGCAATACCCGCATCAACGTCAAACTGCATGATACCTACAACACGGATCTGAACGCTTCCGGTCCGTACATCACGGCAGACAATATGAAAAACCTGACCGACAAGGTGCTGCGTCTTGGTGAAGGCGATTACCTTGCCCTGGCCGGTGTCTGCCAGGATTATCTGCTGAAGAACGTTGTGGATATGCTGAAACAGGCCATCGATGAAGATGTGCGTGTGGTTCTTGATACCAATGCCGACATTCTGCGCGAAGTCATCAGTCTGCGGCCGTTCCTGGTCAAGACAACTTCACCGGAGCTGGCAGATTATCTCGGCAGGACGATTGCGTCCAGGGAAGATGCCGTTGCCTGTGCAAGGGAGCTTGCGGCGCAGGGTGCTGAAAACGTGCTTGTTCTGCATGATTCCTCCGTGGCTGTGCTGGTCAGCGGCGGCGATACATATACCTGTGATCTGCTGCATGATGAACCGCCTGTCAATACGGTCGGTGTCGGTGACTCCCTGACGGCCGGCTTCCTGATGAACTATATCCGTTCGCTGGATGCGGTTGATTCTTTCCGGTTTGCCTGCTGCTGTGCGAGTGCTACGGCATATTCCAAGGGACTTGCTACAACGGAGAAGGTGGACTCCTTCTATGAAACGACTGTGATCACAAAGACAGACGCTGAAGGAGAGAACGGATGAGGAGACTTCTGAAGGCCGGACTGGCCCTGCTTGCTGTGCTGAATCTTGCGGCCTGTCAGAAAAAAGAACCGGAACCCGAAGTACTGACGATTACAAACAAGGCTGAGATCATGTCGGTGAAAGCGGATATGAGCGGCTATAAATGGCTGTATGATGACGATCCTGCTTTTTCGGAGACAACGATGCGTGAAGCAATCAAGATGTTTACGGAAAAAGGCAGCGGTATCCTCTACATGGGATATGTCGGCTGTCCGTGGTGCGAGCGCGCTGTGCCGGTGCTCAACGCAGCAGCCAAAGAGCAGAATCTGAATATCTTATATGTTGATGTGCATGATACGCAGATCAATTCCATGGAAGACTACTATGCCCTGGAGCCCTATATCAAGGAAATCTTTGATACGGACAAGAACGGGGAAGCGGTGTTCAAGGTCCCGGAAGTTATTGCAATCAAGGACGGTGTGATTGTCGGTCATCATCTTGCCCTGGTGGAGGGATACAAGATCGAGGATGCGGAATCACAGATGAACAACGAACAGAAAGAGGAACTGAAACAGATTTATCTGGATCTTTTCAGGGCAGCGGCTGACTGAGCGCTGTCCTTTTTTGTAAACTTGCACTGATGTGCGGAAGTGTCTACAATTTTATTTGGAACGGAAAGAAGTATTCTTTCGGGGCTGTAGAGAAATGCTGCTGTCATGGCTGTTTTCTAAGAACCGTATCACCGGAGACGTCGTTGATCTTGTCGAAGAGCAGAAGACGGACGGGCGTTTCAGTGCGGACGGCGTGACAAATATCATGTACGGAATCTATGAGCACGGTAAGGACGTCAAGGTCGGAAACTGCGATCTGCGCGTCGGTATGAACCGTGAGCTTTATTATGCCGGAAACATCGGATACAACGTGATTCCTGCGTACAGAGGGCACGGATATGCGTATCAGGCATGTCTGCTGCTGTTTGATATTGCCCGCGATGAATACGGTATGAACGAACTGATCATCACCTGTTCACCGGAGAACACGCCTTCCCGCAGGACACTCGAGAAACTCAACGGAGAGCTTCTGGAAACCGCAGATGTACCGGAGGATCACTGGCTGTACAAACGGGGAGAACCCGTCAAGAATATCTACCGCTATTCAATCTGAAGATACACATGTGCTAGAATAAGCGTATGCTCAGACTGATTAAACTGCTGACAAGCCGTATTATTATCGTTTTTATTTTGATACTGTGCCAGTTTGCACTGCTTTTTTTGTGGCTTTACCGGGCGTCGCTTTCCTCTGACCTGATGCCTCTGTTTAATCTGCTGGCTATCTTCTGTGTGATCTACATAATCAATAAACAGGAAGACCCATCGTACAAGATTGCCTGGTGTGTGCTGATTCTTGCCGTGCCGGTGATCGGCGGTGCATTGTATATTCTCTGCGGTGGCCGTAAGGTTCCCCGCAAACTGTTTGACGGTACCACCCGTGCCAATCTGCGCATGGAAGGTCTGCTGCAGCAGGATCAGACCGTGTGGAACCATCTGGAACAGAAGGAACTGGATGTACGCAGGGTGTTTGAGTACGGTCTGCGTACTTCTTCATTCCCTGTGTATGAGAATACGGATATATCCTATTTCAGCAGCGGTGAGGAATTCTGGCCGGTGCTGCTGGAAGAGCTGAAGAAAGCAGAGCATTTCATATTCCTGGAATTCTTCATCATAGACAAGGGTGAGATGTGGGACAGTGTTCTGGAAGTATTGAAGGAAAAAAAAGATGCCGGTGTGGAAGTGAAACTGATCTATGATGACTTCGGCTGTGCGAACACACTGCCGTATCACTATGACCGCACCCTGAACAGCATGGGCATTGAAACATACCGGTTCAACCGTATGAGACCGGCCCTGATCACCCAGATGAACAACCGCGATCATCGTAAGATCATCGTTATTGACAACAGAGTCGGCTTTACCGGCGGTGTGAATCTTGCGGATGAATACATTAACCGCAGGGAACGCTTCGGACACTGGCGTGATTCTGCGCTGATGATCCGGGGAGATGCTGTCTGGTCTTTGACGGTTATGTTCCTGGGCATGTACAGCTTCCTGCGGCAGAAGGATGATGACATCGACTACGACAGATACCGTCTGGAACCGCACAGTCCGGTGTCACGGGCAATCTGTCAGCCGTTCAGCGATACCCCGACCGATGGCAAGTATATCGGTCTCTCTGTGCATCTGAATCTGATCAATCATGCCCGCAGGTATATCTACATTGATACACCGTATCTGGTGCTGAATGATGATGTGCATATGGCGCTGGGTCTCGCTGCGGCAAACGGTGTGGATGTGCGTATTCTGGTGCCGCATATTCCCGACAAGAAATATGTCTTCGAGATTACCCGTTCCAATTACGAACAGCTGATCCGTGCCGGCGTAAAGGTATATGAGTATACACCGGGATTCAATCACTCCAAGAGCATTGTCATGGATGACACGATCGGACTTGTCGGTACGATCAATACGGATTACCGCAGTTATTATCTGCACTTCGAGGACGGCATTCTGTTCTGCGATGATCCTGCTGTTATCAAAATGCGTGATGATTTCCTGAATACCCTGCAGAAGTCGCATGAAGTGACGCTGGAAGAATGCACGGCAGTTCCGCTGTACCGCAGGTTGTGGCGGGCAGTGCTGCGTCTGCTGGCACCGGTGATGTGATATGAAGAAGAAACAGAGAAAGAGACTGCTG
>AUXO013568783.1_pt1 | contig 10392 bp, 4 predicted proteins | sample 768731 | NCBI WGS metagenome assembly AUXO01 (sample SAMN02715735, study PRJNA202380) | gut metagenome | biome: sheep rumen | host: Ovis aries | place: New Zealand: Palmerston North | reverse complement strand
ATCCTGCCCCTGTCTGGTGGCTTCATCCACCAGGTCGGCCAGGGGATAGGCTGCCAGCAGTCGCTTGCAGACATCCAGTCCGCACAGCGGAATGTTGAGTGCATAGAGCAGGCGGTGGGCCTCGACCTGCCTGGAGCGGTCGATGCTCTGCATGATGTTCGAGACCGATTTCTCGCCGAAGCCCTCCATCAGGGCCAGTTCGCGGATGTGGCTGCGCAGTTCGTAGATGTCGGCATATTCCGACACCCAGCCCAGGTTGATGAACTTCGACAGCGTCTGCTCCGAAATGCCGTCGATGTTCATGCCCTCCTTCGACACGAAGCGGGCAAACTTCCGCAGCTGTTTAGCCGGACAGGCATCGTTGGTGCAGTGCAGCGAACGGGTGCCGCTGGCCTCGCTCTCCTTCACAACGGTGGGAGCGTGGCAGACGGGACACTCATGGGGAATGTCGAACGAGCCTACGGTGCGCTTGACGCTAATCACCTTGGGGATAATCTTATTGGCTTTGATAACGCTCAGTTCCGTGCCTTTTCCTCCTATGCCCAGGCGCTCACACTCACTGATGTTGCACAGCGAGGCCCGTTTCACGGTGGTGCCCTCCAGTTCTATGGGGCGGAAGATGGCCACAGGCGATATCGTGCTTGCGGCACACGACCATTCCACTTCTTCTAATACCGTCTCCGCCGCCTCGTCCTGCCATTTGAAGGCCAGTCCGGCCCGGGTGGCGTGATGACCTGTCACGCTGCCGGTCATGGCAAAGACAGTGTCGTCGTAGCATACCACCAGACCATCGACCGGGTAGGGGTTCTGGCGCGAGGTGACCTTTTGGGTGAAGGCGGCTATCGCATCTTCCACAGAATGCTCGTTGGGTACTGCTATCCGTTGGCGCTCAACGGTGTGGAAACCCTGCCGGTCGAGCCAGTCCATGCGCTCGCCCCAACTGGCGATATCTTCTTCCGTATATACCAAGGTGAAGGGGATCCAGCGGATGTGGCGCTGCCTGACCTCCTCAGGGTCTTTCAGCGTTAGCGAGCCAGAGGCAAGATTGCGTGGATTGGCGTAGTCTTCGCCACTCTCCATGAGGAATCGCTCGAAGTCTTCGTAGGAAATGACGGCTTCGCCACGTATCACGGTATGTCCTTGCGATTGAATAGTTTGCGGAATTCCGTCGATGCTTTTCGACAGACGGGTGATATTGGTACCGATGTGGCCGTTGCCGCGCGTTACCACCTTCTGCAGTTCACCGCCGTCGTAGGTCACTACGAGGGTCAGTCCGTCCAGTTTCCACGAAATCCAGATGGGCTTCTCCTCGGCCCACTTGACGAGGTCTTCCGTACGCTTGGTCTTAGCCAGCGAGAGAGCCGCAAACTCGTGTTCCTCCTTCAGTCCGCTAATGGTGTCTTCGCTGACCTTCTGGGTGGGTGAGTCGGGCAGGGTAGTGCCCGTCTGCTGTTCCAGTTGCCGCAGCTCGTCGAACCGCTGGTCCCACTCGTAGTCCGTCATCTTTTCCGACCTTCCGTTGTAGTATGCTTCTGAGGCCTCGTTCAGCTCCCTTACGAGCTGTTGCATCCTTAGTATTGTGTCGTCTGTCATAGTTTTTTCCTTATACAAATGATTCGGCAAAGTTAGGCAATTTCCGCCAATATGCCAAATACTTTTTGTCTTTTTTGTTTTTCTCAGATTATAGTTGTACCTTTGCAGCCGAAAAATAAAAAAAGGAAGAATGATTTCAGTAGAATCACTGCGCGTGGAATTTGGCGTGAAACCGCTGTTTGCCGATGCAAGCTTCGTGGTGAATGACCGCGACCGTATTGCTCTTGTGGGCAAGAACGGTGCGGGCAAGTCTACGCTGCTGAAAATACTTTGCAGACAGCAACAGCCCACCTCAGGGGTAGTGAGCGTTCCCAACGACACCACCATCGGCTATCTGCCTCAGGTGATGGTGCTGGCCGATGATACAACGGTACGCCAGGAGGCCCAGAAGGCTTTTGCCGACGTGACCCGCATGAAAGAACGCATAGACCGCTTGAACCAAGAGCTCAGCGAGCGAACCGACTACGAGAGTGCCGACTATATGGCGCTGGTGGAACGGTTTTCGCAGGAGCATGAGCGCTATCTGATGATGGGTGCCGACGGACAGGAGGCCGAACTGGAGCGCACGCTGACGGGACTGGGTTTTGACCGCAAGGATTTCGAACGTCCTACCAGCGAGTTCTCCGGCGGTTGGCGTATGCGTATTGAACTGGCCAAAATCCTGTTGCAGAGACCTGACGTGCTGTTGCTCGACGAGCCTACCAACCATCTGGACATAGAGTCGATACAGTGGCTGGAACAATTTCTGGCCCAGTCGGCGAGTGCCGTCGTACTGGTGAGCCACGATCGCGCCTTTATTAATAATGTGACCAACAGGACGCTGGAGATTTCGTGTGGCCGCATCATCGACTATAAGGTGAAATACGACGAATATGTTGTCCTGCGCAAGGAGCGTCGCGAACAACAGCTGCGTGCCTACGAGAACCAGCAGAAAGAGATAGCCGACATGAAGCAGTTTATCGAGCGCTTCCGCTATCAGGCCACCAAGGCCGTTCAGGTGCAGCAGAAAGTAAAGCAACTGGAGAGAATAGTTCCCATCGAGGTAGACGAAGTAGACAATTCGGCCATGCACCTGAAGTTTCCGCCCTGTCTGCGTTCTGGCGACTATCCCGTCATCTGCGAAGAGGTGAAGAAGGAGTACGCTCATCTGGTGTTCGACCATGTGAACCTGACTATCAAGCGCGGTGAGAAAGTAGCCTTTGTGGGCAAGAACGGCGAGGGTAAGTCGACGCTGGTGAAGTGTATCATGGGCGAAATACCTTTCGACGGCCATCTGAAGGTGGGCCACAATGTTCAGATAGGCTATTTTGCCCAGAACCAGGCCCAGTTGTTGGACGAGAGCCTGACCGTTTTCCAGACCATCGACCGTGTGGCAAAAGGCGAAATACGTCTAAGAATCAATGACATCCTGGGTGCCTTTATGTTTGGCGGCGAGGCTTCCGACAAGAAGGTGAAGGTGCTGAGCGGGGGTGAGCGCAGCCGACTGGCCATGATACGCCTGCTGTTGGAGCCTGTCAACCTGCTCATCCTCGACGAGCCTACCAACCACCTGGATATGGCCTCGAAGGACGTGCTGAAGGAAGCCATACGTGCCTTTGACGGAACAGCCATCATCGTGTCGCACGACCGCGAATTCTTGGACGGACTGGTCAGCAAGGTTTACGAATTCGGAGGCGGCAAGGTGCGTGAACACCTTGGCGGCATCTACGACTTCCTGCGCCATAAAGGTGAACACGTAGAGGTGAGAGGTGAGAGAATAGACTTCACGACTGAGAAATCCGCTGCCGCTCCGCAGGAAAAAACATCAGCCGCTGCTACTGCGCCCTCCAGTTCCAAGCAGAACTATGCCGAACACAAAGAGCAGCAGAAACGTCTGCGCAAGGCCGAGAAAGACGTGGAGCAGTCGGAGCGTAAAATCAGCGATATGGAGCGCCGTCTGAAAGAGTTGGACAACCTGTTGATGAATCCCGAAAATGCTTCGAACATGGAGCTCGTGACCGAATATACCACGACGAAAAAGGCTCTGGACGAAGAAGTAGAGCGCTGGGAACTGCTATCAGAAAAACTTGAAACGTTATCAAACTAAAATATAGAATTATGAGAAAACTATTGACAATGATGGCATTAGCAACAATGACCATGACGGCACAGACACAGCTGCGTTCAGGCATCAATCTGAACGACCTGGACACCAGTGTGCGACCTGCCGACGATTTTTATGAGTATGCCTGCGGAGGCTGGATGAAGGCCAACCCGCTGCCTGCCGCCTATTCGCGCTATGGCAGCTTCGACCGCCTGGCAGAAGACAACAACAAGCGCATCAACGGCATCCTGAAAGAACTGTTGGAGAACAGCTATCCCGATGGTTCGGTGGAGCAGAAACTGAGCGACCTCTACAAGTTGGCAATGGACTCAACCCGCCGCGAGCAAGAAGGACTGTCGCCCGTGATGCCCCTCATCAAGAAGCTGGAGGCTGCCAAGACCAAGGAACAGCTCTTTGCCATTCAGCTGGAGATGATGCCCTATGGCGAATCCGAATTCTTCCACGCCTATATGGGTGCTGACGAGAAGAATGCAACTGAGAACATTCTGAGCATCGGACAGGGCGGACTGACGCTGGGCCAGAAAGACTACTATCTGGAGACCGACGAGGCTACCACCAAGATTCGTGAAGCCTACAAGCAGCACATCGTACGCATGTTCCAGCTCTTCGGTTTCAAGAAGGGCGCCGCCGAGAAGAAGATGAGAAACATCATGAAGGTGGAGATGGCTTTGGCCAAGGTGTCGAAGTCGCGCACGGAACTTCGTGACCCGATAGCCAACTACAACAAGATGACGCTGTCGGAATTCAACACGCTGTGTCCTCACTTCCAGTTAGAGCGCCAAATGAATGCCAAGGGACTCCAGACAAAGTATATCCAGCAGATGATTGTGGGCCAGCCCGCCTTCATGGAGGCTGCCGACAAGCTGTTTGCCCAGATGACAGCCGCTGAGTTCCGCGACGTGATGGAGTGGGGCGTGATAGACGGCACGACTGGCTATCTGAACGATGCCGTCCGCGAGGCCAACTTCGACTTCTACGGAAAGGTGTTCTCCGGCCGCAAGGAGGACCACCCACTGTGGCGCCGCTCCACCAATCAGGTGCAAGGCGTGATGGGTGAGGCTCTGGGACGTATCTATGTGAAGAAGTATTTCCCAGCTTCATCGAAAGAACGCATGAAGACACTGGTGGAGAATCTGCGCATAGCCCTTGGAGAGCGCATTGCCGCACAGGACTGGATGGACGATTCCACGAAAGTGAATGCCCTGCTGAAGCTGAATACCTTCTATGTGAAGATAGGTTATCCCGACCGCTGGACGGACTTGTCGGCCTTGAAGATTGATGCGAAAAAATCATACTTTGAGAATATGCAGGAGTGTAGCCGTTTCTGGAATGCCTGGCGCATTGAGCATACGGCAGGAAAACCCGTAGACAGAGACGACTGGTATATGACGCCTCAGACGGTGAATGCCTACTATAATCCTACCACTAATGAGATTTGTTTCCCCGCAGGAATACTGCAGGTTCCATTCTTCGACCCTACAGCCGACGATGCTTTCAACTATGGCGCCATCGGTGTGGTGATAGGACATGAGATGACGCACGGATTCGACGACCAAGGACGCCAGTACGACAAGGACGGAAATATGCACGACTGGTGGACGGAAGCAGATGGAAAGAATTTTACAGCCCGTACGGACAAGTATGCCGACTTCTTCTCGAAGATTAAGGTGCTGCCCGACCTGAATGCCAACGGCCGACTGACTCTCGGCGAGAACCTGGCCGACCACGGAGGTCTGCAGGTGGCTTGGTATGCCTATAAGAATGCCACTAAGGGCAATCCGCTGCCCGTTATTGACGGACTGACTGCCGATCAGCGCTTCTTCCTGGCCTATGCTGGCGTATGGGCCGCCAACGTGACAGAGGCCGAAATTCGTAATCGCACCAAGAGTGACCCCCACTCCCTGGGCCGTTATCGTGTCAATGGTGCCTTGCCGCACATCGATATGTGGTATGAAGCTTTTGGAGTGAAAGAAGGCGACAAGATGTTTGTTCCTAAGTCTGAAAGACTTCCTCTCTGGTAAGTTTTGAGGCCGATTTGAAAAAAATGCCGTCGTAAATATAAATTTACGGCGGTTTTTTGTTCGTTTTTGAAAAAAATAACGTATCTTTGCACGACTTAATGACTAACAAAGCAAAAATGGACAATCAATTCTCAAATATGGGGCAGACTCAGCGCACTGTGAGACCTCAGCAGGAGTTGCAGCGCACCGACAGGCCCCAACCAGCACCACAGCCACAGCAACAGATGCAGCAGCAGTCTCGTCAGGCCAGTGGTAAGAAATGCCCCTATTGTGGAGCCATCAATGAGCCGGAAGCAATGTTCTGTGCCCAGTGCGGTCAGCCTATCAGCAAGGCCACGTGTCCCCATTGCGGAGCCGAGGTAGATCCCGATGCTGACTTCTGTGAAACCTGTCAGCACTACATCCGCAAGGACGTATGCTCGTTCTGTGGAGCCCATCTTTCGGGCAACGAGGCCTACTGTCCTGAGTGTGGCAGTCCGCAGGGTGGGTTGGTATGCCCAACCTGTCATTCGCTCAGCGAGTTTGCCTTCTGCAAGAAGTGCGGTACGGCACTGACCGAAGAGGCTAAGATGATGGTGAAGGAACTGCAGCAGAACCCTGACTACCAGGAATTGCTGGAAATCGTTCAGGACTTTGCCAAGCTGGAGAATGCGCTGCCCTACAATTCCGAGCGCGACATTGTGAGGGAACAGATGAACCAGCGCCTCAGGGAGCGCGTGCTGACACTGCTGGCCAAGGATGAGGGTGTAGAGAGTCCTGTTGTACCCAAGATAGAGTCGAACCGGATGACGAAGGAAGAGCTAGAAGAGCAGAAAGCCGTCAAGGTCAAGATGCTGTCGGCCATTCTTGACAAACTGGCAGTACCCCCTTCGACATCTCCCGTCAAGGCCCGCAACTATGCGATGGCCTGCAAACCCGTCGGTGTCCGTCTGGCCTGGGTGTGCAATTTCAAGCATGCCCTGCACAGCAGTCCCTGCGGATGTGCCAAGCCCCACCTGGGAGGCAAATGGGTAGTTTTGGGAAAGAACACTACAGAAGAAATTAAAGACGACAAATAAGAGATGGACCAAACCATACGGAATCAGAATCCTACGATAGCGACAACAATCAGAGTTGATGCCCCCAAGGCAGATGTCTCGACCAATGGCGAAATCACCGTCAGGCCCGATAGTGGTTCCAAGGAGAAAGGCGGCAACGTGGATTTCGTGCTGAAGGGTAGGGCTTATCACAGTATCAAGTGCCTGAGCGACAATTCCGGAGAGGCACAGGTATTCCTGGTCAAGTCGGACGACGGCGAGAAGGTGCTGAAGATATACTATCCGAACTTCACTATTAAGAAGACGCTGATGCGCATCATCCAGAATTTCAGTATGGAGATGCTGGTCAACATCTTCGACTATGGAAAGACCTACGTAGACGGCAAGAACCGCGACTATGAGCTGATGGAATATCTGAGAGGCGGCACGCTGGCAGAATACGACCTTGACGGCGACTTCAACCAGTTCCGCCGTATTGCCTTGCAATGTGCTGCAGCCTTGGCCTATTGTCACAACAACAATGTCATTCACAAGGACATCAAACCCAGCAACTTCTTCTTCCGCGACAAGGACCATAAGGAGATCGTGTTGGGCGACTTTGGCATTTCGAGCGTGATGGAGGGAGACGAGAAGGTGCATCGCACCACGCAGGCCCGAACCCCCGTTTATGCCGCTCCAGAGATGTATAACGACGTGATAGACGGAGAGGTGGAGATTACTCCTGCTGCCGACTTCTATGCATTAGGTATTACGCTGATGACGCTGTGGCTGGGCGAGAATCCGCTGAACCAAAACGAGCGTGTCATGATGCGCAAGAAGAACGAAGGCCGTCTGCCGCGCATCAACGAACTGCCTGAACGCGTCAAAATGATTGTCCAGGGACTGACCGCCGTCAATCCTCAGAGCCGGTGGGGCTACGAACAGGTGGAGCGCTGGTTCCTGGGCGAGAATGTAGAGGTGGATGTGTCATCACCGCTGCTGAGATACCGCAGTTTCGTGGTAGACCCAGAGCGCAACCTGGTAGCCGACAATGTTCACGAACTGATACCACTGTTGCTGGACAACGAACGACTGGCCCTGAACTACCTGTACAACGGACGTATAGCAGGCTGGCTGGAGCAGTGCGGCAACGTGAAGCTCAGTTCTGCCGTCAAGGATATCGTGGTCAACCGCTATCCTGCCGATCAGCGGGCCGGTCTGATGGCTTCTGTCTACGTGATGGAGCCCACCTTCCCCTACGAAGACCTGAAGGGCAACAAGTGCGACGACTTGCACAGTGTGGCCATCTCCGTCCTGAGCTATCAAGAAGAATACGAATTGGCACTGGTGAACCCCAACGACCGGCTGTTCCTCTATCTGGAGTCACACAGCAAGGCCGATATTAGGCGGCTGCGCAGCTATTTCCCCTCAGAGAAGAAATTCGACGGACGGCTGGCCGTGCTGAAACTGGCCTATGAGATAGACCCCGAAATACCCTTCCTGGCCAAGTTGCCTTCCAGTTCCCTGCAGGACATCGTCCACTCGTTTGGCTACGAAGACTGCTCGGAAGACGAATGGAACAGCTTGAGCGACGGTCGCTTGCTGTCATGGATGTACAGCCATGAAGACCACATGGCTTGCGAGGCGCTGCGCATCATGACCAGCGGTCAGAAGCCCTCACGTTCGCTGGGCTACAAGGTGCTGTATAACATTGACCGTGAGGCAGCCTACGACTTACGTTCTGCAGACACACCCTATAAGGTGGGTGAACTGCTGTGCGAGCAGCTGAAGGAGTGGCAGTCGCTCGACGAGACGGCCTTTGCCGAACAAGTAGCCGACTATGCCGACCCAGAAGGCCGCTTCTTCTATTTTGCCCAACTGCACGGATGGTTCGAACAGATCAGTCAGGCCCGTGCCTGCTTTGACCTGAAGAGCGATGAGAACCGCGAACGGCTGGGTGCCTACGACCTGCGTACGGCAGCCTATCGTTTCTGTCGCTTCCTGGGTACCATTCCAACATACGTCTTGGAGGACGGCACGGAACTGAAGTCAGGTAAAGATATCGACAAGGTGCTCTACCGCTCTCAGTTGCTGTCGGCCATGAAGCGTGGGCCGCTGAGTCAGTGGATGTCGGTGTTCTATCACGAAGACCCCCATCAGGACTTCAGCGAGAACTACAGCTACGAGCGCTGCTTGGAGACATGGATTGGCGAGCTGGGCCAGATAGACCCCCACCACAAGTATTTCAAGCGCTTCGGCGATGCCAAGCAGCAGACATCCAGCAAGTATAACGAGGTGCGCAAGAGCTACAACAGGGCCAAGGCCAAGGAGCGCTTCTGGCGTGTCATCTTCTATTCGCTGTGTGCAGCATGGGTGATGCTTCTGCTGATATTCGGCATCAATGACCGCGAAGCCCTGCTGGCCCATCCTTTCGTACCCATCGGACTGCCTGTTGGCGGCATGTCGGCCATCATCGTGGCTACCAGGGCCTACTTCAAGGGCTATGGCTTCGTGCTGTCATGTCTGTGGGGCATGTTAGGCATTCTGGGCTGCTGGGGAGTGATAGCCCTGTTGCGCTACGTCAACGGTTCGTATTCCGACTTTTTCGTGGGTGCCGTATTGGCCATTACTTTATTATATATGTTGATATGTCATTTCACCGGTTTCCGTACCGACTCAAAGAACGACACCCAGCTGGTGAACGATATGATGGTAGACGACATCAAGACGCAGTTGATAGAACCCCTCTACTATACCTTCAAGCAGAAATCATTCCGTTTCAAGGGCTCCAAGTTCTCATTATTGGACGAAGTGGCCGACCAAGTGCGCTCCATCAGTGGCGAGTCGGTGGCCCACTACATCCTGTGGGGCATCATGGTAGGTTGGCTGGTAGTGGAGATGTTAATTAAAAATGCAGGTTAAGCGCTATGATATGTGAGCATTGTCATCATGAGAACCGCCCGATAGCCAAGTTCTGTAGGTGGTGTGGGCAGCCGCTGGTTTCACAGAATGTATTAGACCGCATGGTAGGTCTTGACGCGGTGAAGCAGCAGTTGAAGACCGTTGTCGACACCTACACCTATCTGCATTCTCGCAAGGACGTGATGAATGTCCGTCTGAGTGTGAATACGATTATCATTGGCGAGACAGGAACAGGTAAGACGGCCCTGGCAGAAGTGATTCGCGACTACTTCTACCAGCATAAGATTATAGACAAGCCCAAGTTGACGATGGTCGACGCCGTTGACTATCAGCGATTTGTCGACAAGTGGGACGACAACGTTCAGAAGGCCAAGGGTGGCATCCTGTTCTTCGACAACGTGCAGAAGCTGTTGCCCGACCGCTATTCCAACCAGGTGAACCCCCTCGACAAGCTGTTTGTCGAGATGGACAAGTGGAGCGACGACCCCATTGTGATGATATCAGGACTTCCCAAGGGCCTTGACGATTTCCTGACTGCCAATCCTGCTGCGCAGAACCGTTTCAAGTACACCTTCCGACTGCCCACCCCTGGTCCGCAGGAACTCTGCGACATCTGTAAGCAGGAGTTGCGCACCAAGTACGGTATTGCCGTCTATTCACCCGCTGCCGACCATAAGTTGCAGCGCTTCTTCCAGTATCAGGTGAAGATCAAGGACGACACCTTCGGCTATGCTCA
>AUXO012003185.1_pt1 | contig 10392 bp, 9 predicted proteins | sample 768731 | NCBI WGS metagenome assembly AUXO01 (sample SAMN02715735, study PRJNA202380) | gut metagenome | biome: sheep rumen | host: Ovis aries | place: New Zealand: Palmerston North | reverse complement strand
ACTCAAACTTCCCACACCAATAAGGTGTGCTGAACCTTGAAAATCCAATATTTCAGCCAATAAAAAAGGCATAAATACAATCCTTTGGTATAATGGAATTGTCCAGAAACCAAAATAGAAAAGGAGATTTATGCCATGTCCATTTTAGCACAGAACCATACGGATGAGGTAGCTTTACTTGATTGTATTCAGAAATTTTTTGCAAAGCATCATGTTGGAAAGTTACTGAAGCAATGTAATGGGACCAAGGAGAAAGGTGTTCCTTCCATTTCTCTTCTGAAATACAAACTCGGAAACATCTTCATCGGAAGAAGTATGTATATGCAGCAGCGTACCGGTTCTTTCAAGGAAGATTTCTCTAAAAATACCTTCTATCGCTTTCTGAATTCTGCTAAGACAAACTGGCTTCGTTTTACGTCACTCCTTGCCGCAGACATCGTTAACAATGGGATCAAGGATCTTACCGATGCCTCTCGTAAGAATGTATTCATCATTGATGACAGTCTTTTCAATCGTACCAGTTGTAAAAAAACTGAATTGGGTTCTAAAGTCTTTGACCATACTGGGATGAATTACAAAAAGGGATACCGTATGCTGACACTTAGCTGGAGCGATGGAAATACGCTTATTCCTGTTAATAGCTGTCTTCTTGCTTCGTCAAAGGAATCAAACATCATCGGCCCGGTAAAAGCATTTGATAAGAGAACTCTCGCCGGAAAACGTCGCAAACTTGCCCAGACCAAGGCCCCTGAAGCAATGCTGACACTGCTTGATACAGCCGTTTCTGCCGGATTATCTGCGGAATACGTTCTTTTCGACTCCTGGTTCTCTAATCCTGCTCAGATTACGGCAATCAAGCGCAAAGGAATGGATGTGATTGCCATGATCAAGAAAAGCAGTCGGATCAAGTATACCTACAATGACGAGCAGCTTAACATCAAGGAAATCTATTCTAAGAACAAAAAGCGTCGTGGCAGATCCAAATATCTTCTTTCTGTTGATGTCATCGTAGGAAAAGAAAATCCAATCCCTGCCAAAATCGTATGTGTTCGAAATAAGGCTAATCGTAAGGATTGGCTTGCTTTCATCTGCACTGATACATCTCTTAGCGAAGAAGAAATCATTCGGATTTATGGAAAACGCTGGCAGATTGAAGTTTTCTTCAAAACCTGTAAGTCCATGCTCAACCTGATTGGAGAGTGTCACAGTTTATCTTATGATGCACTAACTGCTCACGTAGCAATTGTGTTTACCAGATATATGCTACTCGCAACGGAACAACGGCAGAACGAAGACCAGAGAACGCTGGGAGAGCTATTCTTTTTTCTCGTTGATGAAATGGCAGATATTACTTTCAGCAGATCACTTGGCATCCTGATGGATGCCTTAATGGCGAGCCTTCAGGAAATCCTGAAGCTGAGTGACGAGCAGCTTTCTGCCCTTATTGCTGATTTTGAATCCAGACTGCCAGAATATCTGCGTAATGCACTCCATCCAGGGACTGCGATGGCATAAATTGCTATTTTGTTAGCTGAAATATTGAATTTTCAAGGTGCGAAGCCCATTTGGGGTATGGGAAGTCTTAGTTAATAAAACTCCAATTATCAACATCAGTATTCTGTGCTTGGCAATCCATTTGCCAACTTTGACCATTATTTCCATCTCCTCTTATTTTCTTTATGCATTTATTATTATAGCCAAAAATGACCAGTAGTCAATATTTTATTTAAATTATTTTTTTATTTCGTTGATAATCTTTATCCATATTGGCGCACACAAAAAAAGAAACAGCACATCCCGTGTTGTTTCTTTTTTGTTTCTATATCTATAAATTTGTTATTTCATGCATTGCAAGAGCAGTTTAATGTGCTGCTGCCTCTACATTTCCGGCAGCTTTTTCTTTTCGTTTGTCATGCATTGCAAATAATCCGGCTAACAGAGTTCCTGAGATGGAATGCCATGTACAGGATACCGCACAGATAATTGCAGATTCCGGTGTAGATGCAAACTGGGCAGTTGTAGTTGCAAGATTCGTTGCAAGTCCGGCATTCTGCATACCTACTTCGATAGAAATGGTTCTCTTCTTTGACGTATTCATACCAACCAGTTTTCCTGCTCCATATCCAAGCAGATATCCAAGTCCGTTGTGCAGTAATACTGCTACGAAGATCACAACACCTGACTGGAAGAACTTGGCTCCCTGTGAAGATACCACACCGCCGACAACACATGCAAGTCCGAGAACAGCAACTCCCGGCATAACTTTCTGAAGTTCCCGGAATATTTTATTCTTTCCCAACAGATAATTTAATAAAAATCCAACACCAACCGGAAGGATAACAGTCTCAATGATTGATACGAACATCGGAAGTCCCTTGATCGTAATCTGTGTACCGCTTGCCAGTAAAGATACCATGAGTGGTGTCATAACCGGTGAGACCAGTGTGGATACTGTTGTCATTCCTACGGAAAAGGCTACATCCCCGCCGCACAGATAAGACATGATGTTGGAAGATACACCTCCCGGACAGCAGCCTACAAGAATCAGCCCAAGTGCGATTCCATCCGGCAGATTCAGTACCTTTGAAAGCGCAAATGCAAGGAATGGCATGATCAGATACTGCGCAACCGCACCAACACAAATGTCAAACGGACGCTGTGCAAGAATCCTAAAATCTTCCGTTGTAAGTGTCAGTCCCATACTGAACATGATAATACCAATGATAATAGACTGACATGTGAACTTGTTCGATACCATGTCTGTGAACAGTGCCAGATTTACCCAGCCCATCATAGACGGAAGGAAAAATGTAACCACTGCGATTGCGATTACAACAATTGACGTGTAGTCTGATAAAAATTTGCTTGCTTTTTGTAATGCTTTCATTACTCTTCTCCTCCTTTAAGCAATCACTGTCCACCCAAAAAAATCCCTTTCCAGAATATACTCTGAAAAGGGACGAAATCTATCCGCGTTACCACCCTAATTCTGTAGAATCTTTCTACAGCTCTCATACACGTACTATCATACATGCTCCCTGTAACGGGGGATACCGGCGAGGTTTACTTTGATATTACTTTCAACCCGCTTCTTAGAGAGGATATCCTTATCTGCTTATTACCTGCTTCCACCAACCGCAGGCTCTCTGTGAAATAACGATAGATACGGCATTGTTCTCATCAACGAATTTCGGTGAACTATATGTGTTTTTTACAAGTCCTTATTATAAACCTGTCATTTCAAATGTCAAGTATAATTTTTCATGATTTTGCATATTTTTTCATTTCATCTTGCAAAATACTCCTTGCCTTCCCGGATTTCTACTCTCCGATCCTTGGAAGATTCCATCTGTAATAAGCCGCAAGAAAACGTATCAGCATAACGATCAGTGATGACACCACCATCGCCGGAAGTTCTCCGTAACTTCTGTATATGATCACACATATCCACGCCCCCGCAATGGATGCGCATGCATAAATATGTTTCACAAATATATACGGCGCAACTCCCGCCATCGTATCACGCAAGAGTCCTCCTCCGACTCCCGTCATTGTACCAAGGAAGACCAGCAGAAATGTATTATCGATATAGCCGCAGCTGATACCTTTTGTCACTCCCATCGCCGAAAAGATTCCAAGTCCTACAGAATCCATTGCCAACATAAGTTTATCATAGACCTCACCAAAACCATCCTGCAGATATTTCCTGCGGAAATATATAATACAAAACACAAGCACCGCAGCAAGTACGGCATAGATCACATATACCGGATGCAGAAGTGCCGATGGCACCTTCCCAAGTATAACATCACGAACCATACCTCCGCCAACTGCCGTTGACACACCAAGCACGATCACTCCGAATATATCCATGCTGCACTCAATTCCAACCATTGCCCCCGATGCTGAGAACGCTACTGTTCCGATCAACTCGATTGCAAATATAATCCACTCCTGAATATCCATCTTGTTTTCCCCATCTTGTCTTTTATTTTTTGTAAATTTACTGTCCTGTTCATGCTCTGTCATTCTATTTCCGAAGGTCTTCCAGCATCTCTCTGACCGTCTTCCCATACACCGGATGACGTTTATAAGATGCAATCTCATGCAAAGGCTCCAGTACAAACGCTCTCTTATGCATCTCCACATGTGGAATGCATAAAGCATCCGTCTCTGCAACCAGATCGTCATAGAATATAATATCCAAATCCAGTGTCCTCGGTCCCCAATGTATGATTCGTTCTCTTCCTGCCTCTTTTTCAATTCGGTTTAGCTCTTTTAATAACTCTTCCGGATATAATAATGTCGAAAGCTTCAGACAACCGTTTAAGAAATCCGGCTGATCCGTCACTCCGTACGGAGGTGTCGTGATAAATGTCGATACCTTCTCCACCTTTGTATTCTTCATCTCATCCAGCGCCTGTACCGCGGCTTCCAAAATGCTTCTGCTATCCCCCATATTCGATCCGAGCGCAATATATGCCGTATGCCATTCACGCTCAATCTCTACACTGACCGTCTTAAGCGGCAATCCGACCGGTGCCCACGGTTTCTTGATCTCAATCTGCACCTTCTGCAGACCTGCTATACGCACCAGCATCTCCTCTGCCAGTCCTTCCGCAACCTTCTCCAGAAGCTTAAACGTATGACTTTTCAAATACTCTGTGATAAATGCACTTGCTTCTCCATAATGGATAGATGCAGTCAGCTCATCTGTCAGTCCTGCCCGTCTGGTATCCGTATACATAACCGCAGACACCACAAATTTCTGCCCCAGTACATTTTCCTCCGGAAACACACCATGATTGGCAAATACTTCCAGATCTTCTATCTTTATCTTGTCCGGTTTCATCTCATTCCTCACTCTTTCTATACTTCGTGTCCCCGCATGATTGCTTTCGTCATCTGAATGGCTCTCTTATTTTTCTCTACATCATGGACGCGTACGAATGCACATCCCTTCTGTACCCCATATACGGTCGTAACCATCGTACCTTCTTCCCGCTGCGTCACCGGAAGATCCAGCGTCAGTCCGATTACGGATTTTCGTGATGTTCCGAGCAATACCGGATATCCAAGTTCATTTAATATCTCCATCTTATCGATAATCTCCAGGTTCATCTCATAAGTCTTTCCAAATCCGACACCAGGGTCAAGGATGATCTTGTCATCCTCAATGCCTGCTGCTTTTGCAAGTCTTACACATTCTTTCATATCATCCATGAAATCTTTCAAAAAGTCCTGATATTCCGCCTTTTCCCGATTATGCATCAGACAGCATGCAGCCTGATACTTTGCGATCACACTTGCCATCTTCTTGTCATATTTTAATCCCCAGATGTCATTGACAAGATCTGCACCTGCCTGAAGTGCAGCCTCTGCGACATGGCTTTTGTAGGTATCGATCGACACCGGTACATCAAATTCTTTCTTAAGCACTTCAATAATTGGCGTCACTCTTGCAATCTCTTCTTCATCCGTGATCTGGATATGTCCCGGACGCGTAGATTCCCCGCCTACGTCAATGATATCTACACCTTCTTCAACCATCTGGTGTGCATGTGCAATTGCCGCATCCATTCCGTTAAACTTTCCTCCATCGGAAAAGGAATCCGGCGTCACATTCAGGATTCCCATAATGTATGTATGATTTGCTGTATCAAAATTCTTTCCACCTATGATCATATTATTATCTCCATATTTTTCTCTTCTTCATTCCAGTTACACTTCTTCTCTGCCATGCAGGAAAGACACATTCTGGAACGTTTATCACTTTCATAGAACAGTTCCTCTATCGGCTTCATATGCTCATGCCGTCTGCGGTGTCCCCTGACTGCCAGACAGATCAGTGCTTTTTCTTCATCCGTAAATGTAAAACCTGTCGGAAGAGAATCCAATATCCGCCTTGCTATTCTCTCTCCTGCGATCTCATGCGGAATCTGCTGTCTGTACTGAAAAGATTTGCCAATATCATGCAGCACCGCCGCTACGTAGATCAGTTCCTTATCGAATCCAAGCCCTTCTTCCAGATTCTTAATGTAAGCAATTCTTGCCACATCCAGAAGATGGTTCATCTGATGACAACAGAATACCCTATCCGTCTCACATTCACAGATACGCTTATAGTATGTCTGATACACTTCATGATTCACCACCGCATTCAGACGGGGCATCCCTTTTTGTCTTTCTGTTACTCTTTTCATCTACATCTGTATCTCTTTCTTTTTATCGTCCAAGCATCCGGAAAAATCTCTCTTCCAGTACCGGATCTGTCTCAAATACACCGCGTCTTGCAATTGTCACAGTCTGGCTTCCCGGCTTCTTGATCCCACGCATTGTCATACACATATGCTCTGCTTCGATCATAACGATAGCCCCTTTCGGTTGCATATGCTCCATCAAAGCATCAGCAATCTGTCCGGTAAGCTGTTCCTGAAGCTGCAGTCTTCTTGCGAATACCTCCACGGTACGGGCAAGTTTGCTTAATCCTACAACTTTCCCATCCGGAATATAAGCAATATGTGCTTTCCCATAAAATGGCAGGAGGTGATGCTCACATGTCGAATAGAATGTAATATCTTTCTCTATTACCATCTCATGACTGTCAACGGTAAATGTCTTAGAAAGATGTTTTCCTGCATCCTCATCCATACCTCCATATATCTCTTCATACATTCTTGCGATCCGGTCCGGTGTATCAATCAGTCCTTCCCGGTTCACATCTTCTCCCATTCCTTCCAGAAGCAGCCGCACTGCCTGTTCTATCTTCTCATGATCTATCATATTCTTTCCTTTCTCTGCGGATTCTGTACGCATCCTTCCATACACCGGATTACTTCACTTAGATATGACAATGAACCACATGCGATCACCGCGCGTTTCCCACTGTCTTCTGTTGCATAAGTGTACGCTTTTGCAACAGCATCTCCAATACTCTTTTCTGCGTACACGCTCATCTGTTCTGTCATACAGTCTCTTACACATTCTGCAAGCTTCTCTGCCGGCAGTGTACGTTCCTTATTCGGCAGATCTACCGTATACACCCGCTTTGCTGACGGACACAGAATCTGTACGATCTTCTCATATTCTTTATCTTTAAATACACCCATGATCAGGATAAGTTCCTCTCCCGTAAAATACCGTTCAATGGATGTCCTAAGCTTCTTCGCCGCATCTTCATTATGCGCACCATCTACGATCACAACCGGATCTTCAGACAGACAAGTAAAACGTCCCGCCCATCTCGTTGCATCAAGACCGTCCCTCACTGCTCCTTCCTCAATCTGATATCCCAGCTTCCTGAGGCTTTCAATTACTTCCAGTGCCACAGAAAGATTTTCTCTCTGGCACTCTCCTGCAATGTGGTTCTGCATATGCGCATATTTTTTATATGAAAATGTAAGTCCTTTATAATCTTCTTTTTCGATACTCATCTGTTCCGGCTCTGCTTCTGTGTATATACAGTTCAGACTCTCTGCTTTCTTTCGCAGGATCAGTCTGACATTCTCTTGCTGTCTTGCTGACACTACCGTACATCCCGGTTTGATGATCCCGGATTTCGTCTGTGCGATCTCTTCCAGGGTATCTCCGATCACCCCCAGATGATCAACACTGATCGTTGCAAATACTGCGCAAACTGTATTCTTAATTACATTCGTCGCATCTGTCTCTCCGCCGAGACCGGTTTCCAATACAACCAGATCACATTTTTGTTTCTTAAAATACAAAAAAGCCATCGCCGTCTCTACTTCAAACACTGTCGGAACAGGTTCTCCTTTACATACAAGCCGGTCAATTGCTTCTTTTATCTCTTCCATGATCTCTGCAAATTCTGATTCAGAGATCCATTTCCCATCTATCTGTATCTTCTCCAGATAAGAAATGACTGTCGGTGAAACATATCGCCCGGTTTTGTATCCTGCCTTACTTAATATCATTGAAGTGTATGCAAGCACAGATCCTTTTCCATTCGTTCCTGCAATATGTATGAACTTCAGATCATCCTGGGGGTTCCCAAGTTCACGCAACAGACCTCGAATCGTATCTAAGCCAAGTACACTTCCGTATTTCGACATCTCGTCCAAATATACCCTCGCTTCTTTATAGGTCACGTCTTTATTTTCCTTTCATCAAAAAAATAGTGCTGTCAAACAGACATTTCTGCCTAACAGCACTATCATACCACTATTCAATCACACTAACAAGTGATTGCTTCTTTAATTTATTAGATATTCAGCAGATCACTGAACACCTTCAGTGCACCATCTGTCTCGTGTGCAAGTACACGTTTTGCAAGTACTTTACCAAGCTGTACACCTTCCTGGTCAAAGCTGTTCACATTCCATACAAATCCCTGGAACATAACTTTATTCTCAAAGTGTGCAAGAAGTGCACCGAGAGATCCCGGATTTACCTGCTCTCCGATAATGATGCTTGATGGACGTCCGCCTTCGAAATTCTTATTACGGTTCTCATCGGATTTACCACATGCAAATGCAACGATCTGGGCAGCTACATTTGCACAAAGTTTCTGCTGGCTTGTGCTGTCCTGGATCACAACATCTGTTTCCATCTGGCTGTTCTTGTATCCAACGAACTGTAACGGCACGATATCCGTTCCCTGATGCAGTAACTGATAGAATGAGTGCTGTCCGTTTGTTCCAGGCTCTCCGAAGATGACCGGTCCTGTAGGATAGTTAACCGGCTCACCGAAACGGTTGACAGATTTACCGTTAGATTCCATATCCAACTGCTGTAAATGTGCAGGGAAACGGCTCAGTGCCTGGGAATATGGAAGTACGGCCGTACTTGGATATCCCAATACATTTCTCTCATATACACCAATCAGTGCATCCAGCATTGCAGGGTTCTTGAATACATCTTTGTTCTTAGAAAGTGCATCTTCTGCTGCAGCACCATCAAGGAACTGTGCAAATACTTCCGGTCCGAATGCCAGAGATAATACAGCGCCTCCAACTGCAGATGTAGAAGAATAACGTCCTCCGATATAGTCATCCATGAAGAATGCTGCAAGATAATCGTCACTCTTAGCCAGTGGAGATGTCTCACTTGTAACAGCGATCATGTGCTTAGAAGCATCCAGTCCCGCATTCTTCAGTGCATCTTTTACAAATGATTCATTGGTTAATGTCTCAAGTGTTGTTCCTGATTTTGATACCAGTACGAAGATAGAATGTGCAACATCGATAGAATTAAGTACAGCTGCCGCATCATCAGGGTCTACGTTACTAATGAATTTGGCTTCCATCTTGAATGTGTCATTCTTCTTAGCCCAGTTCTCGAGTGCAAGATACATTGCACGAGGTCCGAGATCACTTCCACCGATACCGATCTGTACAACCGTTGTAAATTTCTCACCGGCTCCGTTTGTGATCTCTCCTGCATGTACTTTATTTGCAAAATCTGCGATCTTAGCCTGCTGTTCTGTATAGAATGTACGCTTGTCCACTCCGTCAGCCTCTACAGCTTCTCCAAGCTGACCACGTGTCATGTGATGAAGTACCAGACGTTTCTCTCCTGTATTGATCACTTCTCCGTTATAGAGTGCTTCGAATTTTTCTGTCAGCTGAGCTTCATCTGCTAATTTAGCTAGTGCTGCCAGCACTTTATCGTCAACCTGCTTTGCAGCATAGTTATAAGTAAGTCCCTCTGCCATCGGAACGCTGTAATTCTTTACTCTTTCGGCTCCGTTTTCTCCTGCCATTGCTTTTACAAGATCTACACGTTCTACGTTCTCAAGTTCTTTGAATGATGTAAAGGTATCTAAGTTGTTCCAGGTAATCATAATATTAGATTCCTCCTTAAAAAAAATAAATATGTTGCTGGTCTGTGATCCAAACCGCATTCTATATAAATATTAGCATATTTTAACGATAATAACAATTCCTATGACGCTCTTTCATTATTTGTTATTCCTGCTTCCGTAATCATAGCCATATTTTCCATATGTATGATCCGTATCATTTTTTCCTTCTACATCGTTCACCACAAATCCTGCAATTTTTCCCTGTACACTCTGCAGCATTTCCATTGCTTTTCTTATCTCACCTAAATCTTTATACATTGTCCTTACAACAAAAATATACCCGTCTACATAACTGCTTACGATTGCCGCATCTGCCACAACACCTACCGGCAGTCAATTCCAAGATATAACAGTTTTGCAAATAAATCCTGTGCTGCCGGATTTGAATTGTTTTGATTTCCATCTGTCATTTACTCTTTTATAAGGATAACACATTCACAGACTATACTTATGTTAAATCTTGATAAAGCTTCTTAATAAATACGCAATAAAAAGCAACCAACATATCGTTGATTGCTTCTTATCTTTCATATACCTTCAAAACTGCATACAAGAAATATTTTCTT
>AUXO012579217.1_pt1 | contig 10393 bp, 6 predicted proteins | sample 768731 | NCBI WGS metagenome assembly AUXO01 (sample SAMN02715735, study PRJNA202380) | gut metagenome | biome: sheep rumen | host: Ovis aries | place: New Zealand: Palmerston North | reverse complement strand
ATGGGTTGGTATGCGAGGCTATCACGACTGCGCTCTCATCGACGAGTTCCTGCGTCGGGGTGTCGATGTCTCTGCCGTCTATGACGGTAAGGCCATCAGCTTCGCCCGTCCCGTTAGGTACAATATTACCGATAACCGCCTGGCCACTATTGGCTGAAAGTCCTCTCATAATATCAGAACTCCACCCTTGTCGTCTGCTCTTGGCAAAAGTGGAGTTTTCGCAACCTGTAATATCGCTGCAATCATTCGTCTGTCTTTGGCTTTTCCATATACTTTGGAAGAAAAGATCTTCTAAATTCTTTCCTATCTTCGATATACTTTTTCCATTTAGCAACCACAGCTTCTTTTTCTTCTCCCTCAAGTATTGTAAACAACTTGGGGTCATTTTCAAAGATTATCTTTTTGCCATCACACTGCTGAACTATGAAATCGCGTTCTCCACTCGTAGAATCAAAACCTATTACTATCCCTTCTTCTTTGGTATAGTTCCAGCGTAGGGCCTCGCCTCTTTTTACGACAACCTTACCATTGACCATCCTTCCTTCAAATTGTGATAATCTTATCGCTCGATTTGCTTTCTGTATGCCACTGAATTTGACATAAGGAATCAATCGGGCTAAGTCGGGGTCATGAAAAGAAGCTATTTTCAACATTCGTATTACAGTATGCCTTCTATAATCATTCATGTGCTCCGGAAGATTTCTCTCATCAACCCAGTTATATACTTGACCTACGGTATACAAGCCCCATTCGTTACACTTTGTCAGCTCTTCTTTTCTGATTAGCTTATCAGCCCATAGTTCCTCCAATATAGTCTCATCTGTTATTCGGTAATAGGCGATGATCTTCTTCACCTTTTCAATACGGAGTTCCTTTTTGTGTTCAGCTCGCTTTTGTTTTTGCTCCAGCTTTCTTTCCCTATCCTGTTCTCTCTTGACCTTGCGTAATTGCCTTTCCTGTTCTATTTTTGCTTTTCGCAGCTGTTTCTCTTGTTCTTTAGCTAACCGTTGCTCATTTTCTTGCCGCTTCTGTTCTTCGGTCTTCGCTGGCCTTCTGAAAATGATAGGCTCAATATCGTATGCCTCACCCTTCTGTGATAGCTTGAACAAAGTTATTGAGCGACGCTCTATTTTGAAACAATCACGTGCAGAGAGAATACTTTTCAAGAACGTATTATCAAGCCTTGCTTCGATTCGCTCTTTTTCATTCATCTTTTTGCAAAGCACCTCAAGTGTATAGCGGTTAGCATGTGAACGAAGTACATCTTTTGCCAGTTCCAGAATGGGTGTATCCTTTTCCCCGTCATCTTCAAGGGTCACATAGTCGTAGTTGAACTCCTCAAAGCGGAAATAATCCTTGAAAGGTTCCAAAACTGCCAGCAACTCCTCTTCTGAGTTGAATACCGACTCCTTATAATGCTTCGTGCAGAGACAATACAGCTCTGTAAACCTTATATTCTGACTTTTGCCTTTGAGGACGGCAATGCACCATTCGTGAATAGACATTTCTGCAAACTACTATGGGTTATGATTCAGGCATTATATAACCTTTATCCTCTGCCTTCTCAACGATTTTCATCAGTCTCTTGCATTGAGCAGGAGTTGGCAAGCTATTCCTTCCAATATAGTTCTCAGCTATTCCTTTGATAAAAGAGCAGTCACCATAAGAAAGAACAGCTTCACGCATCAGGTCATTATATACTTTCATCCAGTATTTCGCCCCAAGGTTAAATACCTCAACAGAAACATCAATATTAGTATTGAACTTGTGGGCTTTCTTGGCCGCCTGTTCAACGGCCTTAGTTTCAGATTTTGACATTAACTTTCTTATGAACTTCTCACTCAATTCGTATGGGTAGTCCTGAAAGTCTCTCCAAATAGTGGCAGTTCTTGATATGGTACGGACAAGACCTCCACCAGCTTTTTTCTCAAGATAATTATGGGTCACATAAGCAAGTTTAACCAATTCTTCTGCTAACTCAGGATAGAGCATCTGCTTCTGCCAAATTGATATCCAATCAATGTCTGTTTCTTTAGGCAGCATCTTTATCAACTTTGCAATAGTATACGGCACAATTTGCGCCTTATTACCACCTTTAGGATACCAAGAAGCCTTACTTATAAGATTGTCAAGAGAATCAAACATAATTACTGAGCATACGCACTTCTTGTAGAACTCCTCATTGATGTCGTCCCTATGATTGTCATACATATCCTCAACAAAGTCAGCAAACTTCGAGAAATTGATAGCCGAGCTTTGGCATACCTGATGGGGGTTTCCCAAGATTGTGTTGTAGCACTTGGCTAGTTTCTCTTTCTTTATTAGCTGATTCTTTGGATTCCTTTCCTGAAAGCGTTTTTTCTGTGCATCAGTCATTTTCATCTGTTCCACCTCCCACTTGTTCTTTGTCCGTTCATAATACCAGATTGTCTGATAAGGCTTACCATTTACAGGCGGAGCCATAACCTTATGGGATAGTTGTTCCATCAAAACATGGAACGGATGGTTAGAGAAGAAGTCTGCACCCGTGACAGCATTCTGACTATTTGCGCATTTTGATATGGTCTCAGTAATAGCATTATAATTTACTACCTGTTCTTCTGACATGTCATCATCAACATTGAGAACGGTAAGTTTCATAGGAACGAACAGTGTATCCATACCTTTCTTTGCCTCTTTTTTGATGATAGCATTAGCAAGAGAGGCTGTTGTCTGACCACCATTTATTATTTGGAAATCCTTAAAGGCGATAATTTTAGAGTGGTCTGCATTGAAACTAATCGAACGAGCTACAATAGCTATTCCGTTGTTGTAAGTGAAGAAGTCTTCAGGTTCTTTGATAATTGTCTCACGAATTCCTTTGTTTACCTTACCTCTTGCACTGAGGAAAGCCCTAACATTGCCTTGAAGCAACTTACTGCCATACTTTAGATAAATATCTGCAAGGAACTTTCCTGGGACAATCCCAAGATACGCATCGTAATTACATTCTGTTCCCAACTCTGCTTTAAGATATTGAATGCCCTCACAGCTGAAATCTTGCGTGTTTATCTCAATGATTTCACTGGAATTGGATACAAATCTTTGAAAGAACCTTTCCAATGTCCAGACATTCAGTTCTACAGGCCTGTCAAGGAAATCTGGCATTGACAGATTTTTAACTTGATTGCTAAGTGTCGCATTAGATATGATTAGGAACTTAAAGCGCATTATTTCCGTTGTAATCATACCTGTGCCTATTTTCTTTTTAAATTCTTTTCCAATATGCAGAGCAGAATCGGAGTCATCACAATATTTAGACAAATTTCCGTTTACTGTCTCATCTATGAAGTTGAGCATGTGAGTATAAAGTTCTTCTATTCGGCTTTTCGTCAGATTTGGAGCAAAGTCACGCTGATTTATAAACTCACTAGCTATAAGCACAAGTGCGCCATCAGCTTCATCGTATGCATAAGCGTCAAATGCCATTAAACGGTTTCTATATCCATGTTTCTCCACACACATTGGCATGGGGTCGTTCAGTTCTCCAAGTTCCTCCAGTTCGCCCAATGTTTTTTCAATGAACATACTTTCAGGGTCAGTTCCCTCATGCTCAGCTTCAAAGCGAATCTCGTCAATGAATTGTTTACGATATTCCTCAATGTCCATATCTCATTTATTTTATTGGTTCCTTGTATTGTTGTATTTCGCTGAGTAGCAACTCGTATGTTATTTTTGTCACAGCCTCTGGTATCATAGACCTGCAGATTCTTGGGAAATCATTTACTGCTACAGAATATACGGAGAAGTCGTGTAGGGAGAACACCCATTGGTCATATTCTGGAGAGAAATCAAAACCATAAAGGTTTAGCTTATCCATAAACATCTCCTTCTGAGTCGCTGTTTCTAATTGCGAAATGATACCTGTCACAATATCGTTAAGTTTGATACCATTAAAACTGGGGCTCATTTTTTCCAGAGTGTAAACAGCAAGATGCCCGTCAACATCACTATCCAATTGTTCTAATGAAGATATGCGAACGGATTCCTTTCCAAAATTGATGGTTTTTATCTCATACCACACATCATCAAATGAGAAATCCTTATGTGCTTTCTCTATCCCCGTCCAGCTTTCAATAGCCTTATCAACACCTTTCTCTGGGAACAACCTTGATTGCAGAAACAGTAGTTCTCCTATGAGCCCCATTATTTCTGTCTCTGTCAATTTGCCTTTGTCTGGTTTGAACAGCTGGCGCCAAGAGAAATATCTTGCCCGTAAAGTCTTGTAGGCAGTATCATCATCTATGATTGCCTTAGTTGATTCTAACAAGTCCTGACAGAATATACAGAAGTATTCCAACAGCTCGCTATTATCAAGCGAGAAGCGCAGAGTTAGTTCTTCGTCATTTTTGTACTGTTCTACTTCTATCACATCAGAACTTGGAATCCTGCTTGGCTTGAAATTGCCTCGAAAATCAAATGAATAACGAGCATCATCATCTCTGCCTATGTAAAGACTGATGTGCTTGTTCTCTCCAATACGCACGAAATGCCTGCTGGGGAAGTCCTCTGAGAAAATTTTGTAGATATCATTCTTCATCGTCGTCCTCCTCGGGTTCATCACCCTCAATATTTAGTCGTTGGTAAATCTTATTAACTTTATACATAACAGCCTCACCTGCCTCTTTTATACCAGGACATCCAATTGCAAAAGCCACAATAGGATCATCATTCAACTCTGTGGAGTATTGGTTCAACTTTTCCGTATCATCGAATTTGGGTTCAATAAACATGATGAGAAATAAAGGTTTACGATTAGGCAATTTTTCAAAATAAGCCTTTACAGGAATATTTTTCTTTTTACCCCCAACAATGTAATCCTTCTCTGCTACTTCTATTTCAGATTTAGAAAGTGCATATCTGCCTTCAGAACTTCCAGAAAGAACCCTGCGACGAGCACTTAATTGGATAACATTTTTGTTTCCATGATAAACAGCACGTTCAATGCAATTTACCATTTCTAAGCCTTCAATAATATAGTGTCTTTGGCTATCACCTCCACTAAAAGCAATATTCCAATCATCCAGCCCTATGTTTTTGTCATTAGAAAGGAATTCAATAATGTTTGCAACATTGAAATTAGGATTTGCCATAGAACATTTTATACCCTTCAGAAATTCAATCAAAGTGGATTTAGGTACGCCTGCAAAATACCTAGATGAACCGTCTTTGGTGTCGTTGACGTCTTTCCCCTCCTTTTTATAGTCTGCATATTGTAGCTTGTAACCTTTTTCAAAGAGAGCGGCAGCCAATTTCTTCACTTGTCCTAAATTGGTTCTATTGTGCTCAATATTATAGGTTATATATGGAGTATCGTAGATGTTACCATAAAAAGAATATTGCATGAACACGCTTGATGCTGAACGCATTTTATTGGATGACGTGATTTGCAAATCATCGCAATTGTCTCTTACTTTTATACCGAAATCTTTTGGAGTAAGATATTGCTCTCGCATATTTCTAATATCATCCTTTAGTTCCTGAGAGGCTTTGGCTACCTCTGCATACCAGTCTGCACTTATCTGGCTCGTCCATATCTGGAATAGGTCTTCATACCCTGAGCGGTATCCGAACCAACGTCCCATCTGCATCAACACATCGAAAGTCGTTGTGTTGCGATAGAAATAACTTACCATAAGTCCTTCCAAAGTCAAACCACGTGATAGAGCTAATCCACCAACGGCAATCACTCTGAGCGACTTATTGTTCTTGTAGTCCAGTCTACCACTCTGTTTAGAACCATTGACAGTTAGAATTTGTATTTTCTCTATGGCATTCAACAAGGTCTTCTTCCGTGCGACATTGGCAAAGGATATATCTTTAATCTCCTTAAAATGTTTCGCCCATATTTCCTGTAGTTCCTTGTATAAAGGTAATGTCTGATTAGCAGAATCCTTGTCGCTGAAGTTAAAGCGAATGTTATCGTAGGCGTCATTATAGAGCCTTTCAATATGAGCGGTTATCTTTATCTGTACCTTGATAAAACGGCTCATATTGACAAGCATACTTCTCGGAGCAGACTTCTGCCCCCGTAAGTCCCTGATGGCATTTGCTAAGAAGAAACAGAGTACGGATTCTCTAAGTGAGGCTGGCATAATACCATCCCATTCCTTTTTGTGCCTATAATAGAATGGTCCTGCATTCAGCTTCTCAATATCGTATTTTGAATCCTCCTTGTATTCTTCCGATGTGTAGTCAGGCTCTTCGATGTCTGTGATATAGCGAAGGTTCCTATGGTAAATACCATCTGAATAGAATATCTTACTTGCTCCGACATAGTTGGATGGAGATTCCAGCGCATAGATGAAATCCTTCGGGAACAAGTCGGCATGTTTCATGCTATCGACAGAATCAGGATCTATGAAGACATTTGCAAAGGGAGTTGCGGTAAAGCCCACATAAGTGGAGTTCTTGAACAGGTGACAAATCTGGCGAATGAGCTTGTTCGTCTGCGTCGGGTCTGTTTCATCCTTCTTGGTATTAACTGAAGCATTGTCTGCCTCGTCATCAATTAGAAGCATGGGGACATCAATATTTCCTGTCGCTGGGTCGATATTCTGTTCTTCAAGCCACTTATAGAGTTTCCTGAGAACTGATACATTCTTCTTGATGATAAACAACACCAATGATTTATGAGAGTTTAGCGACATTGTTATCTTGTCGCAATTCCCAACGAAATCATTGACACAGGAAGTAAAGGACGTTGCTCTGATAGGTAATCCTACTCCGACATTCTTCCTAACCTCCCTCTTTCCGTCCAATTTTAATGTAGAGCCAACAATCCCCTCATCAATTCGTTCTTGAGTCTGTTGGCGCAAGCTTTCCGTTATACCAGCCAACAGGATAACCACCTTATAACCAGCATCTGCAGCCTTGCAAATCAGACCAGTATAAGTAGCAGTCTTTCCTGACTGTACATCGCCAATTACTAAACCGCGTACAAAACGGGTTCCTTCAAATTCCTCGTTTGGATTTCCCAAACAGTTTAATATGTCAGGAAGGGTGGTGTCTTCTAATAGATTGATGCTACGTGGACTTATAGTAGTATGCTCTCGCATATAGTCCTTATATCTTGGCCAGAAGAACGGATTGGCAACCGTTAAGTTGGAATACCAATTATGTTCATCTTCATAATCGTCAAAAATGGCGTGGCCTTTCTCATGCACAATTTTGTGCTGATATTCAAGGTCAGTCTTCAGTTTCTTCCTTGTTTCAGAATCCGGCTCATAGTGCAAAAGCCCTATGGCACGCTCTATATACTGGTCAAGAGACTCTATCTTAATCTCTTTCCCTTGTTCTTCATCTGCCCTTATAAAGTTACTGGTAAATGACTTCAGTATTGAGTATTGTTCATCATTGATGTTCATCTTGTAGGTTCTTAGTCAGTAGGTCTTTAAGTTTTGGGTAATGACAGAAGGGTTCTGATTTCATTAAATCCTCTATGATGGAATCAATGCTATCTGCCCGAAGAGATTTGAGAGTGTTAGCCATTGCTACTGCCATCTGGAACACATCGTCCAGACGAGAATCCGTTTCTTCTACAATAATAGCCTCGTTACTCTTGTCTATGTACATCTGCTGAATTGGAATGTTCTTCTCTATCTCAGTAATAAGCATGTCAAGGTAAGTAATGTCTTGGTCAGACATTTTCTCTTTTATATATTGGTATAGTTTGCTTTCGCGATTGATTTGGTAGAAAAAGGTGTCGTTGCGTCCTTCTTTTCTTTCCCAAATGTAGTCAATATTATCATTTACATTGCGAGTCCTGCCACGATAAGTCTGCTGGTTTACGGATATTTCCAAAGCATCCATGACAGTCTTCTTCATTTGATTCAGAATCTTCTTGGGAATACTTGCATTTTGTTTCTTAATGTCAATAGCCCAAATGTCATCAAGGCTATTGGGTATATCTACCCTAATACGGGCATTCTTGGTTAATTCTGCACGTTTGTTCATTCCAAACCATGTTCCCCATATGATAAGACGCTTGTTTCGATAGATATAGAAGCCCTGCTTTGCCCTTAGGTTTTCTATACCACCTATCAACTTCTTGTCTTTCTCTTTAAGGTCGGTAGCAAAGGGCAGGACATATGGCTTAATGCGGATTAATCTTTCAACACCTTCACTATCTGGAATAGCAATAGTCCTCTCCTTCTTGCTTGTTGTTTTTGGATGACGCTCAAGGAATGGGTCAAGAGGTGATACAGAAAGGTTGTTTATTTGTATTTCTAACTTTGTGTCATCGGTAGCTGATAGGTATCTATGGAAGATAAGAGCCAATGATTGTTCCACGGTATTTCTTAGTTCGGTCAATGTCTCATATACCTGACCACCGCTTGATTTTGACAAGACATCAAAATCATCCCATACGACCAATGTTCCTGCCTTTTGGTGAAGGAAAGTGTCTGAGTATGGAATAGTTTCTATTTCTTTCTTGCTTAATTCTTGTATTATCCAATCTTGCTTCTCTAAAATGTAAGAATAGTCCCATCTATATCCATGATACTCTGTTCCGTCAAAACTGATGACCGTCAGACGTCGACATTGTGATAATGAAGCGGATTTCATGCCCATGCCAAATCGTCCCAAATCATCATCTGCCCTTTGCTCTTCGGATGCCATACTACCATAGCGCATGGCTTCAAGTAGCTCATCATTAGACATACCCTCGCCATTATCCATAATACCTACAGCTAAATAGGCAAGAGGGTTTGTAGGGAACAGAACCTGTACTTTTGAGGCATGAGCACTGATGCTGTTGTCAATGACATCAGCAATAGCAGATTCAAAGGAATACCCCATGGAACGTAGTGACCCCATGAGAGTAGCTGCTTTGGGTAGTAATTGCTTATTTCTGCTCATATTCCTTGGTCTGTTTAATGATTTGTTGAAATACAGCTTTCGCCAGCAACGGAGGTACGGCATTACCTATCTGTTGTTGGATGTGCATGAGAGGCCCCTCGAAGATAAACGTATCGGGAAAACTCTGAAGCCTGGCAGCTTCTCTTACAGATATTCCGCGATCTTCGTATGGGTGTATGAGCATACTTTTCCTGTAATTGGATATTACCACCGATGGTTGGTCTGCCCTCAGACGTTTGTAGATACCACTGTGGCAGCGTCCTTTGTCGGCATAGTTCTGCATGAGGAAGTCGGGAATGGCACGCCAATTTTGTCCCTGACCTATATATTTGTATCGCTCGATAACCAAGTCATTGTTTCTTGAGACATAGTTTTGGCGGGCCTTGTCAGAACCATTACGCATCAACTGTGCATAAGGACTTGCTTCTTCCAATGGTATTGTATAATCTGATTCATCCAGCATTTCACCATTTTGTAAGGAAGGTAAATCTCCAATGGCTTCTTCTACTGTAATCTTTGCCTTGTGCTTCTTCGGGAATTTGAAATCTATTCCAAGTCTGTTGCCAACCATAAAGAAGCGATTCCGATTTTGGGGAACACCATAATCAGATGCCCATAATATCGAGGAAGAAATGTTATCATAGCCTTCGATGTCACGAAAACAGTCCTCAATCATTGTCTGGGTCCTTCCTTCATTGATGTTCGTTAACCCCCAGACATTCTCCAATACGAACCAAGAAGGCCTTATTTCTTTCACAAAACGCACAAACTCCAAGAACAGGAAATTCTTCTCATTCTCCATATTTCTGGTTCTGGTATTTGACATTGAGAAGCCTTGGCAAGGTGGCCCACCCATGATAACAAAAACAGGTTTCTTTTCAGTATGCAATGTCTTAGGGTCCAGTTGTTGGATGTCACCTTGCAACACTTCTGCCCCTTTGTGATTGCGTAAGAAAGTCTGTGCTGCGCTCTTGTTGATTTCTATGGCAGTACTTATCTTTACACCTGCCATCTCTGCTCCAAGACTTAGCCCACCAGCACCAGAGAAAATGTCTATACCATATCTTGACATATAAAAGCCCTCTCTTCGTTTTCGAAAAGGGGGGCGTGGCAAATGATGTGTTTAACCAAGGCTTAGGACAGCCCACATCAGACAACTATCACTCAGTCCACGCCCGTATGAGCGAGAACATCCTGAAACCTGTCTGACTGATGTGTTTCCTGAGGTCCTAATTCTGGTTAATCAGTCAATCAAGGATGTCAAAGACTCTGTATTTCCTTATTCGTTATTCTTTTGTTTGCAATCTCTTTCTGTTAAGAGTTGTCCGCAAACACCCTGTGCGAACGGGTTGAACATTATGTGATAGCTACAAACGAAAAAAACGTGGGTGCTAACATCTGCCTGTTTGTCTTCGAGGCCTTCCACAGCCATAACGGTAAACAGACAGAGAAACACCCACGTTGAGGTATATAGATACACCGTAAAGTGTGC
>AUXO018776056.1_pt1 | contig 10394 bp, 8 predicted proteins | sample 768731 | NCBI WGS metagenome assembly AUXO01 (sample SAMN02715735, study PRJNA202380) | gut metagenome | biome: sheep rumen | host: Ovis aries | place: New Zealand: Palmerston North | reverse complement strand
CCAGGATTAGAAAGTTTTCTACGATATGACTTAATGGGTAGAGCAGAGTTGGCAGAGAGCCTCCAGTTGGATGTGAATAAGAAATGGTGCTTGGTAACTCTTCATCCTGAAACGAAAGTAAGCCTTGATGCTAACATTGAGATGGTGAAAAATCTCTTTGAGGTGATGAGCCATACTGAGGATGTACAATTCGTTATTAGTAAGGCTAATGCAGATTTCGGAGGCAAGCAGATTAATGATTTTTGGGAAGAGGCAGTTAAAGAAGATGAATCAAAGTACAGGCTCTTTACTTCATTAGGTCAAAGACGATATCTCAGTTTTATGCGTCAGGCTGCTGGAGTTATAGGAAATTCATCCAGTGGAATTGTTGAAGCACCATTCTTGGGAATACCTGTTGTTAACATTGGAGATCGCCAGAAAGGACGCCACCTCTGCAAGAATGTAATACAGTGCAATAGAGATAAAGCTAGTATCGAGGACGCTTTTTGCAAGATGTTGACACAGTCCAAGATGGTAGATACCTATTATGGGGATGGCCATACATCGTCTTTTGTTATAGAAAAGCTTAAGTCTTGGTTGAAAGAGCATGATTATTAGGATAGTAGAGCACTGGGATGAGGTGCTTGACACGTTCCTGCCAGCAGAGTGTGATATTTATTTCAGAGAAGAATATGTCAGACTCTATGAAACGGATACAGAAAAGGCTGTTTGCTGCATAGTAAACGATAGAGAGCAAACAATGCTCTTTCCTTTTCTTAGTCGCACTTTTGATTACCATGGGCAGACATTACATGATTTTGAGACTGCTTATGGATATGGTGGCCCTATTTGGCATCATGCTGATGAACAATTCAAAGCATCAGCTTTACAAATGATGGTTGATGAACTGAAGCGCCAGAATTATGTTGCAGGATTTGTGCGCTTTCATCCACTGTTGGCTAATTATAAGGGTTTCTCGGTAGGCAGACTCATTGAAGATAGAAAAACTGTAGCTATTGATCTATCTTTAGAAGAAAATGATATCTGGATGCAAGAGATTCATACCAAGAACCGAAATGTTATCAAAAAGGGTGAAAAAAGTGGCCTGACTTTCGTGGTGGATAATGACTATAATTATCTCCCTGAGTTTATACGACTCTATGATGCCACGATGGATAAGCTGGATGCTGCTGATTTCTATTATTTTAAACAGCAGTATTATGAGGAGTTCGTTAAAACATTACCCAATAGTTTCTTAGGCGTTGTGTTACACGAGAATAGAGTCGTGTCTGCAGCTATCTTTATGTATGAAGGTGAATATGGACATTACCATCTTTCAGGAAGTGATGTCTCTGCGCTGAAGTTATCTCCCAACAATTATATGTTGTGGCAAGCTGCCCTGGAACTGAAGCGACGCGGTGTAAAAGTACTCCATCTTGGTGGTGGTACTACATCTGTAGAAGATGACTCGTTGTTTTGCTTTAAGAGTCGTTTTTCAAAACATACCTATCTGTTTTGTTTGGGTAAATTGATTTTCAATGAGCAACTTTATCAGGGCATCTGCTCGGATTGGGAGGCTAAGAATCCTGATAAGGAAGAGCATTATAAGCATTTTCTTTTGAAATATAAATATTGATATGAGTGTATATATCATAGCCGAAGCTGGCGTCAATCATAATGGTCGATTAGACTTGGCCCTAAAACTATGTGATGCAGCTAAAGAAGCAGGAGTTGATGCCGTGAAGTTTCAGACATGGAAAACGGAAAATATTGTAACCAAGAGTGTTGCAAAAGCAGCTTATCAAGAAAAGAATACTGGCAAAGGACAGAGTCAATTTGAGATGTTGAAAGAACTGGAGCTCAATTATTCTCAGTTTGACCAAATAAATGCTTATTGTAAGAAAATTGGCATTCAGTTTCTATCTACACCTGATGAGGAAGAAAGCTTGGACTATTTGTCTTCGTTAAATCTCCCATTTTTAAAGATTGGTTCTGGCGAGGTGACAAATATCCCGTATTTGAGAAAAATAGGTAATAAGCATCAGAAGGTCATTCTCTCCACAGGCATGTCAACACTTGCTGATGTAGAAAAGGCATATAATACATTGTTGGAAAGTGGAGCAAAAGAGGTTTCTCTTTTGCATTGTACGACCAATTACCCATGTCCATATAATGAGGTGAACCTGCTGGCTATGCAAACATTGAAATCTGCTTTTAAATGCCAAGTTGGCTATTCTGACCACACCATGGGAATTCAAATCCCTATAGCTGCAGTGGCTTTGGGGGCTGAGATTATTGAAAAGCATTTTACACTCGATAAGAATATGGAAGGCCCGGACCATAAGGCTTCTTTGGAACCAAATGAGTTAAAAAAGATGGTGAACTCTATTCGTAATATTGAGAAAGCTATGGGAGATGGTATTAAGCGCCCCAATGTTTCAGAACAAAAGAACGCAGAAGTCGTTTTGAAAAGGATTATAGCTAAGGAACCAATAAAGAAGGGAGAGATTCTTTGCGAGGATAACTTAGCTCTTCTTCGAAGTTCGGAAGGAATTCCTGCCAAATATTGGGATTTGATTGTAGGCAAACCTGCAAAGATGGATTATAAAGAAGACGAACCGATAGATTTGTAATGAAAAGTTTGTTTTTAATTACTGCCAGAGGGGGTAGTAAGGGTATCCCTCATAAAAATATAAAGCCCTTGAATGGCAAACCACTTATCTATTATGCAATAGATGTGGCTCGCCAGTTTGTTGGCGATGCTGATATATGCGTGTCAACTGATGGAGATGATATTATCAAGACAGTAGAAGATTATGGATTGGATGTTCCATTTAAGAGGCCAGATGAGTTGGCTTCCGATACAGCAGGGAGCTATGAAGTAATCCTCCATGCTGTTAAATTCTATGAGGATAAAGAAATACACTATGATAATGTTGTATTGTTGCAACCAACATCCCCGTTTAGAACAAAGGAAGATGTAGAAGGGTGTATGGCAAAATACGATAATGATTGTGACATGGTGGTTTCTGTAAAACCATCATCAGCAAATCCGTATTATGACATATTCGAGGTAGATTCCAATGGTCATCTTGTTATCTCCAAAGGGGATGGAAAAATAATAAGGCGCCAGGAAGCTCCGAAGTGCTTTGAATACAACGGTGCAGTTTATGTTATCAATATAGACTCACTAAAGGCTCAACACATGAATGATTTCCAGAATGTCCGCTTCTATGAGATGAGTGAAATACACTCCGTTGATCTCGATACGATGCTTGATTGGAAATACGCAGAATTATTAATTCAAGAAGGATTAGTATGAATAATCATATTATAAGCAAAGATAAAACATTACTTGAAGCTCTGTCGCAAATTAATGAATTAGCTCCGGAACCATTAGTCCTTTTCGTCGTTGATGAAGAGCAAAGGATGGTTGGTACCCTAACAGATGGAGATTCTCGAAGGGCGCTAATTGCAGGTACGTCAGTTAATGATAAGGCAGAGATAATAATGCATCGTAACTTCAACTTTATGCGAGCAGATGATATTGATAATGTTATCGAATTACGTCATCAGAAAGAAATGCTGATGAAACTAGTACCTGTTCTGGATGATGAGAAGCATATAGTCGATATAATTAATTTGGAGAAATATAAAACTAGACTTCCTGTCGATGCTGTGTTGATGGCTGGAGGAAAAGGTGAACGTTTGAGACCATTAACAGAAAAGATTCCCAAACCGTTACTTCCTGTGGGAGATAAGGCCATTATCGATCATAATGTAGATAGGTTGATATCATATGGCGTTGCTCATATATATGTAACGGTCAACTATTTGAAAGAGCAGATTGAGGAACATTATCAGGAACCTCGGAATGGCGTTATAATTCAGACTGTACGGGAACCAAAATTTTTAGGTACTATAGGGTCAGTTAAGTTCATAGAGTCTTTTTATAATGATACGGTATTGTTAATGAATAGTGATCTTTTTACCAATATTGATTATGAGGATTTTTATCTGCATTTCCAGCAACATGATGCCGAAATGTCGGTAGCAGCTATTCCATATAATGTATCTATACCCTATGGCGTCTTAAGCCTAGAAGGTCGTTATATTCAGGGACTTTTGGAAAAACCTAAATATACCTATTATGCCAATGCAGGTATTTATTTGATAAAACGTAGAGCATTAGGTGAAATACCAGAAGATACTTTCTACAATGCAACAGACTTGGTTGAAAAATTAATATCAGAGAAGAAAAATGTTATTCGCTATCCGTTGAATGGGACTTGGATAGACATTGGAAACCCCCAAGAGTATCAGAAAGCACAGGATCTTGTAAAACATCTTTAAATTGATTGCCATTTGATATGCTAAAAGACCTGTTTAAAGGTAGTGCTATATATGGATTAGCTCCCTTTGTCCCAAGGATTATTTCGATATTGTTACTCCCTGTTTTGACAAAATATCTAACGAGTATAGATTATGGAATAATTGGTACAATAACAGCGATAACCTTTGCAGTTGAATCTCTTAGAGACCTTGGCTTAAGGGTGCTCTTGCCGATCTTCTATTATAAATGTCCGTCGCAATATAAGATTGCTTGGAGAGAAATTTATGGATTCCTTTCTGTATGGATGGTTTTTTTTGCTTTAATTCAAGCTACAGTTTTGTACTTATTTATTCCGGAAGAGGCAGAAGAAAACAAATGGTATATTATTTTGTTTAGCAATTTTGCAACAGTTTTATTTGGACCGACTTCTATAATTGGATCAACCTATTATCAATTAAGTCTAAAACCTATGCCTGTAGCCATAAGAACTGTAATTTCCGCAATAGTAACCATTCTTGTTAATTTTATATGTGTAGTTGTATATAAATGGGGCTATATGGGTGCATATGTGGGATCTTTTGTTGGAACCTTTTTTGTTAATATTTCTTATTGGCCAGTAGTTAATAGAAAATTAAACCTTTCACCTATTTATAATTTTAAATGGAGAACAATTAATAAAATGTTGAAGGTAGGAATCCCTACTATCCCTCATGCTTATACAGGATATCTTATTAATTCATCTTGTGTTGTGGCTATGAATATGTATAAAGTCTCCCAATCTGACATCGGGTATTTTACTATGGCTAAAAATATGTCGAATATATTTGATTCTATAGTATATGCGATAAACCAGGTTTTTAGTCCCATGTGTTGTAAATATATCAAAGAAAATAATGTTAGTGAAATAAAGAGATTATTATACTCATATATCTTGATGACATACGCTTTGACATTTTTTTATAGTGTATGGGCGCGTGAATTTTACAACATTCTAATTAGTAATGATGAAATTGCTGCAACATACAAATATTCTATAGGTCTAGTTATGGCGTGTAATAGTATTCCTGTTTATATTTATTGTTGTACCTACTTTTTTTATCATGAAAAAACGGCAAGACTGTTACTTATAACCTTTATTGCCGGTATGGTTAGTTGCTTGCTTTATTTTGCAATAATACCATTTATGGGTATAAATGGTGCTATAATAGGGTTATATATAGGTTGTATTTATCAAGGTTATAGTGGATATTTCTTTTCTTTTTACAATAGAAAGACTATTTATAAGGTACGTTGGCAATTATTGCTGCTTTTACAATTGTTGTTGACTGCAGTCGCCTATTTGTGCGTTGATTTAAATGTCTTGACAAAAGTTGTGATATCTATAACGTCATTAGTAATATTGGCCTATTTATTTGTTAGTAAGGTGTTGAATGGGAATTATAACTTGGTGATGCAAATTAAAAATCATAAACAATAATTATGGAATATAATATTCAGAAATTAATGCTCTGTAGGTTTAGTAATGGGATGATGATGTTACCATACTACCATAGAGCAATAATGGAGAGATTAGGGGGATATGATGATTCTTTTTTAGAAAAAACATCAAGTATTTCTAAATATTCTTATTTGAAAAATTTGATAAAGGGTGTTTTTAGGTTTAATCTTAAAAAGAAAGAAATACTGATTATAACAAGTACTCTTCATAATGTTGAATCAGAGGGGAAGGTCACTAATAATTTAATATCTGGATACTATGATTTGTTCAAAGATAAAGTTGCAATAATAGAGGAGCCTGATTCTCAAGGGAGTTGGCGAAAAAAAACGGCCTTTCAATCAGCGTCACACATCAACAGCTTTTTTATTATTATATCAAGAATCGCTGCTTCTTTTTTAAATATGATTAATCCATCCCAAAGACGTGATTTTGTGATGTTTGCTCAAAACAATCCCTTGAGTTTTAGTAAAGATGCCCTTGGTAAGATGGATTATTTTGTTGCTATTTATTCTTTTTTTATTACTAGATTGTTGGCATATATAGAACCGAAGGTTCTCATAATAGAAGATGCATCCTATGGGGAGTGCTATTCTATAATATGCAGAATAGCAAAAGAAAGAGGAATTAAAGTAATTGAACCTCAACATGGAACTACTTACAAAAACACAGCATACCAGAAACTCGAATCAGTTAATTATAGTGATGAATATTATAGATATTTGCCAGATGTGATTTTTACTTTTGGTAAATACTGGAATAATACTATAGGATGGGAATATAAAAAAATTGCAGTAGGCAATGCTTTTTTGAACAATTATTTAAGAGGTGTTTTCAAATTAACTCCTCAATATGATTTGTTAATTGTATCACAGCCATATAAAGGGGTTGATGATTTTATTAAAGAATTATCAAACATTTATAGAAGTGGTAAGATTTTGTTACGGTTACATCCTAATGAAGACATAGAAACCAATATTCAAAATTATAAAGATTATAAAAACATAAAAATATCATGTAATACTTCACTATATGATGACATTAATAATAGTCGAGGTATTTTAGGATGGACATCAACTTGCTTATATGAGGCCCTAGCCTTCGGTAAATCTCCTATAATTGTTGATTGCTCATGCACAAGAGGTCATATACCAGAGGATATTGGTATTTGGATAAAAAAACCAAAGGATATCCTTTCGTTAGATATAGAAATGATTAACGATGTTGTTGATTCTTCTTTATATTGGGAGGGATCGTTTGACTCTATTGTTAAATCAAATATTGAGCAGATAATTGGTTTTTGAATTACTAATTTTATTATTATGCAAGAAATAAGAATTTGTGTAGTTGGTCTTGGATATGTTGGCCTGCCCTTAGCAAGGTTATTTTCGACCAAATTTCCAACAATTGGTTATGATTTGAACCAAATGCGTGTAAATGCGCTGATGGCTGGTCATGATGCGACGCTTGAAGTAAAAGACGAACTACTTCAGGATGCAATTAATAATCATGGTTTTATCTGTACGACAGATATGGAGAAGATTAAAGACTGTAATTTCTATGTTGTCGCAGTCCCCACGCCTGTTGATGAAAACAAAGCTCCTGACCTACGCCCTTTATGGGGTGCCTCGGAGACTGTTGGAAAGGTCATTAGCAAGGGTGATATTGTAGTCTATGAGTCTACGGTGTACCCAGGAGTAACAGAGGATGAATGTCTTCCTGTTGTTGAACGTGTTAGCGGTTTGAAGTATAACGTGGATTTCTTTGCTGGCTATAGCCCTGAACGAATTAATCCCGGTGATAAAGTTCATACCGTTGAAAAAATCCTCAAGATAACTTCTGGCTCAACACCAGAAGTGGCAGATATTATTGATAATGTATATAATTCTGTTCTTCTGAATGGTACTCATAAAGCTCCATCAATTAAAGTAGCGGAGGCTGCTAAGGTGATTGAGAACTCTGAACGTGATATTATGATAGCTTTTTTCAATGAACTGTCTAAGATATTTACGTTGATGGGTATTGATACAACAGATGTTGTTGAGGCGGCAGGAACTAAGTGGAACTTCATCAAGATGAATCCTGGACTTGTAGGTGGTCATTGTATTTCTGTTGATCCATACTATTTGGCTCAGTGTGCGCAGCGTTTAGGTTATAACCCCGAGATAATTCTCGCTGGACGTCGTATGAATGATGGTATGGGGGCATACGTTGTTGACCAAACCATTAAGCATATGCTTAAGAAGGGAATACAAGTGTTGAAGTCGAACGTTATTATTATGGGCTTCACTTTCAAGGAGAATTGCCCTGATGTCCGTAATACTCGAGTTGTTGATATCTATCGTGCTCTTCAGGAATATAGCGTGAACGCCACAGTCTATGATCCATGGGCAAATCCTGAGACAGTAAAACGTGAGTATGGTATTGATATTGTTACTGAAATGCCAAAGGGGAAGTTTGATGCAGCCATCGTGGCTGTGGCTCATAAGCAGTTCAGGGATAATGACGTTGATTGGGATAATCTGATGGAGAAAAATCATGTTATTTTCGATGTGAAGTGCATTCTGCCCAGAGAGATTGTTGATGGAAGATTGTAATTGATGGAACTTAAAAAATATTGAAAATGAGAGAGATTAAGAAATGTACACGTTGTATCATGGATGATAGATCAGATGATACCATAACTTTTGATGAGAATGGGATTTGCAATTATTGTAAAAACGCATTGCAAAATAAAGATACCCTATATTTCCCAAATGAGACAGGCAAGAAGAAGATAGTAGAAATGGTTAATCGTCTTAAGAAAGAAGGTGAAGGTAAAGAGTATGATTGCCTTATGGGAATCTCAGGAGGTTTGGACTCTGCTTACTTGGCTTATCTTGGTTCTATGAAATGGGGTCTGCGTATATGTGCAGTTCACATAGATGACGGATACGACACTGATTTGGCTAAACAGAATATTAAAAATCTGTGTGCGAAGTGTCATATTGATTTAAAAACAATAACTCCAGATGCAGAACAGTTTAATGATCTGACTAGGGCATATTTTTTAGCAGAAGTGCCTAATGTTGCTATCCCTCAGGATAACATATTGTTTGCTTGTATATATAATTACGCAAAGAAATATAAAATCTATAATTTCCTAAGCGGAGCCAATTATTCTTTAGAGTGTATTTTGCAGCATGGAAATACCTATACAGCTTATGATATGGTAAATGTGCGAGACATTCACAAGAAATTTGGAAGGAAGCCTATTGATAAATTACCATTCCTTTCTCAATGGCAAAAGGTATGGGATATCAATATCCACCATATCAATACACTTACCCCATTGGACTATATAGATTATAATAAAGAAAGAGCGATAAAGGAGTTACACGATTTCTGCGGATTTACCTATTATGATGCGAAACATTTGGAGAACAAACTGACAAAGGTAATTCAACTCTATTGGTTCTATCATAAATTCAATGTAGATAAGAGAACTTCTCATTTGTCAAGTTTAATTGTATCAGGGCAAATGACTCGTGAACAGGCTTTGAAAGAAACTGAAAAACCTGTATATGACAAAGAGGCTATGGATAGAGACCTTGAAGAGATTCTAAATAAACTTGATTTCTCTAGGGAAGAGTTTGATAAGATAGTTTTCCGCCCCGGGAAGCAACATACAGATTACAAAACTGACAAGTTGTATATTATTATAAGAATACTTAGAAGATTACATTTGATAAAATAAAACATGGCTAATTTTGCATTAATTGGTGCAGCAGGTTATATTGCACCACGCCACATTAAGGCAATTGCAGAAACAGGAAATAATCTAGTTGCTGCGTATGACCGTTTTGATAGCGTAGGAAGACTTGACGCTTCTTTCCCTGAGTGTTCATTCTTTACCGAGCAAGAGCAGTTTGAGCGTTTTGTGGAAAAGCTCAAAGGAACCAAGGATGAAATTCATTGGCTTTCTATCTGTACTCCTAACTATACTCATGATCCATTCATACGCTATGGACTGCGTAATGGCATGAATGTGATTTGTGAGAAGCCTATCGTACTTCACAGTCAAAGTTTGGAAGATCTTATCAAGATTGAGGAAGAAACGGGCCATCAGGCCTATAACATCCTTCAGCTTCGTTTGCATGACAAGATTGCAGCATTGAAGAAGAAGATAGAGGAAGGGCCAAAGGATAAGATATATAATATCGACCTGACTTATATAACTTCACGCGGTAAGTGGTACTATACTTCGTGGAAGGGCAATAACCATAAGAGTGGCGGTGTAGCCACCAACATTGGTGTTCATTTCTATGATATGCTTCAGTGGATTTTTGGTCCTGTTAAGAAGAATATCGTGAATGTGATGAGCTTTGATCGAGTTGCAGGAGTATTGGAGTTGGAGCAGGCTCATGTGAAGTATTTTTTGAGCATCAATGCTGATTGTTTGCCGGAGAATGCTGTTCAAGGAGAAAAGAAAACATATCGAACACTTAATATTGACGGTGAAGAGTTTGAATTTAGTCAGGGATTTACAGAGTTGCATAACGAGAGCTATCGTAGAATACTTTCAGGAGAAGGTTTCCGTATTAGTGA
>AUXO017257211.1_pt1 | contig 10394 bp, 7 predicted proteins | sample 768731 | NCBI WGS metagenome assembly AUXO01 (sample SAMN02715735, study PRJNA202380) | gut metagenome | biome: sheep rumen | host: Ovis aries | place: New Zealand: Palmerston North | reverse complement strand
GGCATTTCATCATTGATTGTTGTAATGTTTAAATAATCAGCTAAATTAGCATTTGAATCTTCTTCTGTTGCTTTTTTATAATTTGATAAGCATCCATTTAATACTTTTTTAACTGCATTTTCAACAAATACTTCATCTGGACTGCTTGTTGTTGAAGATGTAGTATCTTCAACTATAGATGGAGTTTCTTCTTCCTCATCTTCTTCTACATCAGTTATAGGTGATGTAGTTGAAGTAGGTTCATCTTCGTCTTCATGAGATTCTAGTGGTGTTACACTTGATGTGAAGTTATCTACAAGACCCATATATGAACTTACAGCACTTCTTATTAAATCATAATTCTTTGATGAGTCTGCAATATTTTGCATGATTTCCATTGCAACTTCACTTATTGATTCTTGTGTTTGAGTGTTTAAAATTATTGAGTTTGAATTATCTAAAGAATCAACTTTTTCATCAACAAATTCAACTTTTGATGTAGATGTTGTAGTAACTGGATCGTTTTCTCCATTTACAATAGATACATCAGCTGTGACATCTAAAGTTGTATCTGATGTTTTCTTAACTTCAGCTTTTATAGTATATGTTTGAGGATCATATTGTGATGCCATACTTGTGAATCCCCATTCTGCATATTCATCTTTTTGTTTTTGTGCTGCATCTTCATCATATTCTAATTTAATTACAGCATTAGTTGTTGTAGTATCACCATTTTGTGTGTTATCCATTGTAATTGTATATGTAAATCCAACATCTGTTGAGTTTTCACCTTCAACAGTATCTTTAGTAAATATTCCATTGAAATTTGTATCATCACATCCAAATTCAAATTTTCCATATTTATCTATGCTTAATTCAAATTTGATTGGTTTGCTTTTTTCCGCATATACAGACATTACCACTGGATCTGTTGGTAATTCTTCTGGTTTAATATCATCAAATGCTTCTAATAAATCTTTAACATATGTTGTAGCTTCATTTCCAAATAAATCTGTAAATGTTGGATCTGAATTTACATTATTTATAAATGCTTTAAGTAATTCCATAAATTCAGCTGGTGTTAATGATAATGATATTTTATCTGCATTATCAAATGTTTTACCATTAAAGTCTACAGATGTTTTTTCAGTTACGTATTTGCCTTCATCTATAGTCATTACTGTATTTGTAAAATGAGTTTTTAAAAATTCAAGTAATGCAGTTTGTTTTTCTTCTGACATAGCTGTTTCAATTATTTGAATTTTATTTGGTAACTCTTTTGGTACTTCTTCATCAATTAGATTTTTGTACATTTTCTTTAAGTTGCTGTTTTGAACTACAAAACCTTTATCATAAACTGATGGTGTTCTTACTCCAATTGAGTTTTTACCCATATAGAATAATATATCTAATGCTGGTTCTTCAGTAAAGTATTCAACTATATCATCAGTAGTTTCTAATTCTACTCCTTCTGGAACCATTTCTTCAATAAGTTCAGTGATATCTTCTTCGTGGTCATTTACTATTTTCTTGAATGATGCTGTATCTAGTTGTAAAGTAATTCTTTCAGAAACTTCTGGTCCAGGTGCTACTTTAGAAACATTTGTTATTGTATATTTAAAATTAATTTTTTCAGGTGTCTCTTCTTCCTCATCTTCTTCATTCTCTTCAAAATCAAACATTGAATTTGAACCTAACATATTACTTAGGTCAAAATCCATTGTTTCTGAAGATGTAGTTTTTACAGTTTTACCAGGATTAGCTTCTTGCATTGATTTAAATGGCTCTGATGAGAATGATGCCACATTTTCAATCATCTTTCCTGTATATTTATAAAACTTTTGACTAGGTTTTAATAGCAAATCTGAATATTGTAACACATACAATGCTCCAGCAGCTGCTAATAAAAGAATTAAAAAGAATACTATTATTACTGGTAATATTGATTTCTTTTTCATTGATACCCCCCTATTAATGATATTTTAATACATTAATTATATATTCTAAATAAATAATATTCAATAATTCAAGAAAATTTAAATAATAAGTTTTCTTTACAATTATTACAATTTTTGATATTCTAGTAAAAAATGGCAAAGGAATGATTTTATTGGCGAAAAAAGATAAAGAAAAAAGAAAAATTAAAAATATTGATTTAAATAAAGAAAAAAGAAAAAGATTGATAAGTTTTAAGAAATTACTACTTATTATATTTATTCTTATAGTTCTTCTTGCAATTAAAACGGCATTTGATGTTTTAAGATGGCAAAATATTGCAACTTCTATGATTTCTAATACTAATTCTAAAGTAATTGATTCTGAAGGAAATACAGTTGAAGAAATCGGAAGTTATAGAAATACTCAAAATGCTAAATTTGCAGATATACCAGAGAATTTAGTGAATGCTTATATTTCAATAGAAGATCAAAGATTCTATTCTCATCATGGTGTCGACTTACCTAGAACTGGCGCTGCTATTCTAAGTTATATTAAAAATATGGGTTCTAGTTCTTTTGGTGGTAGTAGTATTACACAACAATTAGTTAAGAATTTAACTGGTGATAGATCTTCTACCATAACTAGAAAAATGAAAGAATGGGTTTATGCTTTTAGCCTAGAGATGGTTTTATCAAAAGAAGATATTTTAGAAGGATACTTAAATATTATTTATACAGGCCCTAATATATATGGAGTTTCTTTAGGATCAAAATACTATTTTAATAAAGATATATCTGAACTTGATTTAGCGGAATGTGCTTTCCTTGCAGGTATTAACAATTCCCCTAATTCATATAATCCATTTGGTGAAAAAGATACTTCTGAAAAAATTAAAACTAGAACAAAAGCTGTTTTAGATAAAATGTTAGAACTTGGATATATTACTCAAGAAGATCATGATACTGCAACAGAAAAAGTTGAAAAAGGATTTAAATTTAAACAAGGTAAAATATCAAAAGAAGAAAAAACTAGAAACTATACCTATTTCGTTGATACTCTTTTGACTGAAGTTAAGAGTGATTTGGAAGACAAATATGGTATGAATGATGAGTTTGCAGAAAACTATTTAAATATGGCAGGACTAAGAATTAATAGCTCTTTGGATAGTAAAATTCAAAAAGTTATGGATCAAGAAGTTAGTAAGAAAAAGTATTCTCTAAAATCTGGTCTTAAACCTAATACCTATTCTCAAGTAGCTATGGTTATGATAGACAATGAAACTGGTAAAGTAGTTGGAATTGTTGGTGGTACTGGAAAAAAAGAAGCTGGTGGATTTAATAGAGCAACTCAAGCTTTAAGACAAACAGGTTCAAGTGGTAAGCCTATTGCTGTCCTTGTCCCTGCTATTGATAAAAAAATAATTACAGCAGCTACCATTCTTGATGATAGTTTAACTACTTTTGACGATGGTACTGAAGAAGGTTATACTCCAACAGATTATAATAAACCAAAAGGAAAAATTACACTAAGACAAGCTGTTGAATCTTCTCAAAATATTCCTTTTGTTAAGATAATGGAAATGATTACCCCTAAGACTTCTATTAGTTATATGAAGAAAATGGGAATCACTACTCTAACTGATTTAGATGATAATTTGAATTTAGCTTTAGGAGGATTAGATAAAGGTATCTCTCCTTTAGAAATGGCTGTAGCTTATGAGACAATAGCAAATGATGGACAATATATTGAGCCTTCATTCTATAATTCAGTCACTAGTATTAATGGAAAGATTATTGTAAGTGCTAAACAAGTAAAAAAACGTATATATAGTAAAGAAACAGCATATATAGTCAAATCTTTATTAAAAGAGCCTGTTGAAGGTTCTAGTGGAACAGCTAAGTATTGTTTTATTCAAGGTATGGATATATGTGCTAAGACAGGAACAACTAATAATGATTATGATAGATGGTTATGTGGCTTTTCTCCATATTATACTGCTGCAACTTGGTTTGGATTTGATTATAATGAAACAATCAATTTTAATAACAAAAACCCATCTGGACAAATTTGGTCTAGTGTTATGAAACAAGTACATAGTTCTTTAGATAAAAAATCTTTCACAAGACCAACTAATGTTATTCACTATCAGATTTGTAAGTCTACAGGTCTTTTATCTACTACTAATTGTAAGGATACTCAATTTGAATACTTTATAGCTGGTACTGAACCACAAGAGATGTGTACTGAACATCCTGGAGAATTAAAACAAAATGTTGATGTGGATTATGGAACAGATAAGACTGATAAAACACCAGTTAAGGAAGAAACTACAGTAACACCTACTGAAACTCCTACTCAAATTCCAGAGCAGCAACAACCAGAGACACCAACTGAAACACCAATACAACCAGAACAAACTATTCCAGCAAATACTCCAGAGGAAACTCAACCAAGTACAGATAATAATCAGGATAATACAGAAAACACTAGCCAATCTACTGAGATTCCTGAATTTATAGATACAGATGATGATAGTGATACAGGATTTAGTGATGATGAATTCGAACAATAAAAAGAAGAACTCGAAAGAGTTCTCTTTTTTTATGCAATTTGCAATTTTATGTAAAGTATGATAAAATGTTTGTGTTGTTAAATATGGAAACCTGCAAGGGTATCGACTTGGAGGTTTCAAACCTCCAAGAATAATAAGAGGAGGTAAATCTAAGTGAGCAAGAAGAAACGGTACAATCCAGTTAGTACAACAGACTTCCAGGGATGGATTACTGCAAGCGGTTTTAAAAATCCGGATGAGATGCATGAAGTTCTTTCGAGAGATCAGGAAAGATTCCTTCGCTACACAATCTATCCAATGTTCTACAGACCGAGTCGTGACAACAAGTACAAAAGTGAGTTTTCTTTCCCGCTTGTGAACAAAACGTACAGTACTCGTAATAGTCCGAAGTATGTGATTGACAACGAATATTTCACAATAGTCTTCTTCTACTATGTAGATTTTTTTGAAGGAGAAGATTGTTGGGAGGTTTCGTTCCACATCAAAGATCATGACTACTGTGATATCCCCATTCAGGACTTCAAGGAATGGTACATGAGACATTACGATAGGTTATTCTGTGATATGAATGACATGCCGGAACGTTTTGAATTCCCGCGTCTGGACTTATACAGCAGGGATGCTGAAGACTTCTGCATCGAGTTCTGGAATGATGGAAAAGACTGCATGCTGTTCAAACTGTTCGATCTATTTCGTCTGTTCTAATTCTTTGATTCTTGCAAAAAGATACCGGGCTGCCCAAAAGGTAGTCCGGTATTTTTTATTTTTCTAATTTATTTGGTTCTGGATATTCAACTCCAAATGTTTCTACTGTAACAGTTTTCATAACTGGTGGTTCAACAGGTCTATCCTTTCCTCCACCAAATGGACTTCTTGTTACTACTCTTGATTTTACAATTTTATCAACTTCATCCATACCTTCTATTACTTGTCCAAATGCAGCATATTGTCCATCTAAGAATGTAGAATCATCAGTTACTATAAAGAATTGAGATCCTGCTGAATCTGGTTTAGAACTTCTAGCCATAGATACGATTCCTCTTAAATGAGATATTGTATTATTAAATCCATTGTCGCTAAATTCACCTTTAATTGAGTATCCAGGTCCACCTACACCTGTTCCCTCTGGATCTCCACCTTGAGCCATAAATCCAGGTATTGTTCTGTGGAATATTAATCCATCATAAAATCCTTTATTTACTAAACTTATAAAGTTATTTACAGTTTCTGGAGCTTTGCTAGGATATAGTTCTATTTTGATTATTCCCCCATCTTCCATTTCTATAGTTACTATCGGTTTTTGATTTGTTTCCATTTATAATCCTCACTTTTAATTATATTTTACTTATCTATATTACTACTAATAGTAAAAAATATCAAGAAATCTAGTTATATTGCTTTAAATTAAAAATTATGTTATCATAGTTTATGTAAAATTTATTTTTTAAGGAATTAGTCATGATTAAACTTATAGCAAAAAATCCTACTGCCTATCATAATTATACTATATCCGAAACATTTGAAGCTGGTATAGTACTAACGGGCACTGAGATTAAATCAATTAGAAATGGTAAAGTTAATATTAAAGATACATATATTACTATAAAAAATGGTGAAGCTTTTATTTATGGAATGCATATTAGTCCATATGAATTTGGAAATATAAATAATAAAGATCCATTAAGAACGAGAAAACTATTAGTTCATAAAAGAGAAATTGATAGACTATATGCTTCAATAAAGCAAAAAGGAGTTTCGTTAGTCCCTATTGAACTATATTTTAATAATAATAAAGTTAAAGTAAAAGTTGGTATGGGTAAAGGTAAAAAATTATATGACAAGCGTGAAGACATGGCAAAACGTGATGCAGAAATGAAAATTGATAGAGCATTAAAAAATAGATAGGAACTTACATTCCTATCTATTTTTAATTGTCTTATTTTTGATTCTTAGGCTTTGTTAGCTGAGCAGAATACATCATTTATTTTATGAAGTACAACTGCTTTGATTTCATCTCTAGCTGGTCCTAAATATTTTCTTGGATCAAAAACAGATGGTTCTTCATTGAATACTCTTCTTATTTGAGCAGTCATAGCTAAACGTAAATCTGTATCAACGTTTATTTTTGATACACCTGTCTCTCCTGCTTGTTTTAACATTTCATCTGGGCATCCTTTTGCTCCAGGAATATTTGCACCATTGTTATTGCACATATCAACTAATTCTGGAATAACAGTTGAAGCACCATGTAAAACTATTGGTGTATTTGGTAATTTTTCTTTAACTTTTGCTAAAATGTCGAATCTTAATTTAGCATCACCTTTGAATTTGTATGCTCCATGGCTTGTTCCTATAGCTATTGCTAAAGAATCACAACCTGTTCTTTGAACAAATTCTAATGCTTGATCAGGATTTGTATATCTAGCATCATCATCTGATACATTTACTTCATCCTCTACACCTGCTAATGTTCCAAGTTCAGCTTCTACAACAACACCATGTGCGTGTGCATATTCTACAACTTCTTTTGTTATTCTAACATTTTCTTCGAAGTCATATTTTGATGCATCTATCATTACTGATGTAAATCCAGCATCAACACACATCTTACATGTTTCAAAATCTGGGCCATGATCTAGGTGTAAAGCTATTGGAATATCTGTTGATTCTACAGCAGCTTCAACCATTTTCATTAAGTAGTTAATTCTAGCATATTTAATAGCGCTAGATGAAACTTGTAAAATAACTGGTGATTTTGCTTCATTTGCTGCATCAGTTATTGCTTGAATAAACTCCATATTATTAATATTAAATGCTCCTATTGCGAAATGCTCTTTCATTGATCTTTCGAACATTTCTTTTGTTGTTACTAATGGCATAACAATACCCTCCTTAAAAATATTTATTTACTATTTTTATTTTATATTAAATATAAATTATAGTCTTTAATCTTTGTAGAATTTATCACCAACAAATCTATAATCAAGTTGTTTTAAACTCTCTATAAATTTTAATTGCTCTTCTTCTTTATTATTATTTTGAACTCTAAAGTTTAAGTCATATATTTCTTGAATATTATCCATCAAGAATTCACCATTGTCGTTCATTAAAGCCCAATTAAATTCTGCATATCCATATTGATTGTATTTGATGGCATCAGTTGATTCTAATACTATATATAGTCCGATTGCTGTAAGTCTTGGATTAATTATTGCAAATTTTCTATCGAATGCATCTGTATAGTCATTATTGATAATTTTCATATCATCATTTGTGTCTTTAACAATAAATCTTCCATTTGGACATACATATATATCTTTATATACATCAGAAACTTTGTTTGCTTGATTATTTATGAAATATATTTTATCACTGTCTTTAGTATAGTCTCTAAGTAGTATATCTTCTCCAAAGAAATCTAGTATTTGAGCTTTACCAGTCATTTGTATTTTCTTTCCTACTTTTGTATACCAACCTGAAGTTGATTTTGATATTTCATAATATGGAATTGTTCCATTTGAGAACAAATATAAATTGTCTTTGTCATAATCAAGCTTTGTATTAGATGATGATTCAAGAGGTATCTTTATGTTTATATTATTCTTCTCAGCTAGTTCGTATGAATCACCCAAACCAACATTAGATGTTGTTACGATTAAATCATATTCGTCGTTATAATCGTATCTATAGGTATAATCAATTGAATCTTCATCGTATGCGGAAACTCTTGCAATGTTATTGTTTATATAAGGTATTTCAAACTCCATCTCACCTTCTTGTTTGAATGTATTCTTATATAAATCTTCTAGCTCTTTTATCTTTGCATCATAGTTTAAATCGTTAGATTCTGATTTGTATGACATTACAATTCTACCATTTTTCATTATGATAATTGATCTTCCATCTTGACAAACAAGCGCAATGTAGAATGTTTTGCCATATACATTTATTTTGACAAATGGACTTGCATAATCATAAAGAGCTTGAATCATTTCATCTCCGTTTTGATTAATATATCCATATTTACCATCTTTTTTATAATTTATATATACATCACTTATATCTAATTCTGTTACATATTCAAAATATCGTTCATCATATGGCGTCTCGGATTTGTTTTCCTTATTTTTTATGTTTTGGCCAATCATTGGATATCCAAAAGAAAGTCCTATAAGTATAGCAATTGCAGCCATAACGACTATTGAAACGTATATTGCTACTGTAGAATCTATTTCTACTAGATTTTCTACCATGCTTTTGAATAGTACTATTAGTCCGCAAACCACACTAAATATACATATTAATGGTTGTTTAATAAATATGAAACTTATACAGAAAATTCCAATTATATAACCGGTATTAAATACTGAATCCGATTTATGATTAAAACTTTGGATTAAATCTATAAATGCAATAATACCTAACACTATATATGTAGCAAGTGTAAGTTTACTAACAACTAAATTTTCTTGAACAGTTAAAGCTGTTATATCTTCTGGTACTTTTAATGTATATATTAGTACTAAAGCTCCAGCAAGAAGATTAACAAAAGCTAGACATAAGTTAACTATTTTTCCTCTCATACTATATACCTCATGAGTTTATTTCTTTTGTATTTGTTTTTTTACTATTGCGTATATTTCATTGTGAATATCTTCTCTAGTTCTTATTACATTATCCTTTACACAATCGATTTGATTCCAGCCATATGTGCTTACTAAATCACACGCAGCTTGGTATGCATCTCTTAAGTGTTCTGGATTTCTTTCATGAATGTCTTTCTTTGCATCATGTGTAAATTTATTTTCTCTATTTTTTATTAATTCTTTTACCTTTTCTGGAGGCATATTTAAGAAAAATACTGTAGTTGGTTTTGGAAGACCATAGATATTAAATTCTAAGTCAAATAGCCAATCTAAATACTTTTTTCTTTCTTCTTTATCTTTAATTTTTCCAGCTTGATGAACCATATTAGCTGTTGTATATCTATCAGCTAATATAATTCCACCATCATTGTAATATTGGAAAAAGTCTTTTTTGAATGTTGCATATCTATCTACTGCATAGAATGTGGAAGCAATGTAAGGACTTATTTCCTGTGCATTTTCTCCAAATTCTCCTGATAAATACATTTTAACTAATGATGATGATGGACTATCATAGTTTGGAAAACTAACTGTTCTATATTCAACATGATCTTCATCTAAATGCTTTTTTAATAAATCAAATTGTGTTTGCTTTCCACTTCCATCTGTTCCATCAATAACAAATAATTTTCCCATTTTACCCTCACAAATAATTATTTTTTCTCATATCTTGTAAATAAAGGTTCAATATTATCTAATTTTGTTCCTTTCTCTACTTCTATGTATTCCCATTTTGGATTGCCTAAATTTAAGTATTTACGAATTTTTTTACATGCTGTTGGCATAATCATTTCGTAAAGATTTGATAGATTTGCAATTATTACTGAACATGTATAAATAATGTCATTAAATTTTGCTTCATCTTCTTTTCTAGCAACCCATGGTTGATTATCATCATAATATTTGTTTCCAAGTTCGACTAAGTCCATTATTTTTCTAGATGCTTCTCTAAATTCTAATGCTTCAACTAAAGAACCTACTTCTTCGTATGTTTTTATAATACTATCTTTAATATCTTTATCCATATTTCCATTTGGAATAGCATCTATACCTTTGAATTTTAAAGTTCTATTTACTAGGTTACCAAATTTGTTTAAGATCTCACCATTATGTGTATTCTCAAAATCTTCTATAGTAAAGTTAGTATCTTTTTTCTCTGGACCATTTGTAATTAAATGATATCTTAATGAATCAGAATCATACAAATCTAGTGCTTCCAATGCTGTCATTCCTATTCCTTTACTCTTTGAGAATTTTTG
>AUXO017062897.1_pt1 | contig 10394 bp, 7 predicted proteins | sample 768731 | NCBI WGS metagenome assembly AUXO01 (sample SAMN02715735, study PRJNA202380) | gut metagenome | biome: sheep rumen | host: Ovis aries | place: New Zealand: Palmerston North | reverse complement strand
GAGACAAAGCAAAGATATCCTCTATATGTTATCAATTTGTGCTATAGCTACATTTTTACGATGGAGCCATACTGCTGCTTCATTGAAAAGAATAATGCGATGCTGAACTTTTGGCATGAGCGCTTTGGACTCCCCCTGAAGAACGACAAGTTACTGGAAGATTTATTTGATCATAAGGAAAGGTTGAATCTTTCTTCCTATGATGATGATTTTAATTTCAGATGGTTATGCCAATGCGTAGCGAACATGAACAGCTACAAGTACCTCTTCAACAAGGAATCTTCCGAACATAATCACTACTATCTATATAGTTGGTTGATTCATAAAGCCTTGATGATCAGAACAGCAAAAGCATTGGAGGACAATGGTAAAGATCTGCATTATGACTATGATGCCGAATATAGAGAATATGTTAACAGCATTGATGAGAACGATTTGGATGAGCAAATTATGTCATTCATTGATAAGCATGATAATGAGGGAGAGGAACTTGCCTTGTACGACGAGGATAAGTTCACCCATCGTGTTTTTAGTGATAGCAAACAATATGCAGCCATATTGAAACGGCTCCTATTGACAAAATTCCTGAAAATACGAATCGGAGGTAATTCCTTCAGAGTTGGCGAGTCCATCACGAATATGGCGAAAGCCTTGGGTGTAGAAGACAAAATACTAGATTTTGATGCCTGTTTTAAAGATGTACAGTTCGAATGGGGTTGCCCATTGGTAGAATATGCTGACAAATTTGACTTCAGGTCACAGGGAGGGAACGATACCGGTCATCATTCTAAAGTCTGGTATTACGTAAACAATGTGGATTGTGGATGGTATAATGAAGACGGTACTTTTTGCAGATTCGACACTAACGAAAAAGGGTATTGGCAGATTGTCGAGGTCATAAAGGCAAAAGGATATAATTCCATAAAGCCAGCCACTTGTGCTTTAATCTGTGGTAAAGATCCTCGTATTTCTGGCAGACAGCATACGATGCTGGAAGAAGAGGGGATAGACCATATTAATGTTTTTGATTTATTACGATAGAATGCCCGAAAAAGTTTCAATAGTTGAAAAGGAATTGAATTAAGGAAAAGAATACAGTAATATTCCACAACGAACAAGAATAGAGAATATGACATCATTTGAAGAAATAGGAAGCGACATTAAGTCCATTGAAGAGATGGCTTTCCACGGTGATCCAGATGCTCAAAACAAATTGGGAATCTGCTATAGAGAAGGGCTTGGCGTTCAGCAAAGTTATCTGGAAGCTGTTAAGTGGTTTAAAAAGGCAGCTGAAGCAGGACATTCAAAAGCCCTGGGTAATTTGGGGTTAAGCCTTTTTTATGGCCTAGGAGTGGAAGAAAACAAAAAACAAGCAATTGAATTGTTTGCAAAAGCGGCAGCGCAAGGTCATGTCGGTGCCCAGGCTAAATTAGGTGATTGTTACTTTCATGGAGATGGTATCGCTAAGGACTATGAAAAGGCTGTTGAATGGTTGAAAAAGGCTGTGGAACAAAATCATGCAATAGCGCAAAATATTTTGGGTGTTTGTTATCAAAAAGGTTATGGCCTAGTTCAGAGCTATGAAGAAGCCGTAAAATACTTCAGAAAATCTGCTGAGCAAGGTAATAAAAATGGCATTTTTAATCTTGCAATGGCTCTACACAAAGGCCAAGGTGTTGAGAAGAATGATCAAGAGGCAGTGTTATGGTTTAGAAAAGCGGCTGAGCTGGGTCATGACGCGTCACAAACCAATTTAGGCGTTTGTTACTTAGAAGGAAGAGGAATTGAGCAAAGCTATGAAAAGGCCGTAGAATGGTTTACGAAAGCTGCTGAACAAAACTATGCTGAAGCTCAGAATAATTTAGCCTACTGTTATGAATGCGGAAAAGGCATTGAACAAAGTTTTGAGAAAGCTGTCGAATTATATCGTAAGGTTGCAGAACAAGGGATAGCAATAGCACAATCCAATTTGGGGCGTTGCTATGAAAAGGGAATCGGTGTAACTCGGAATTATGAGAAGGCTTTTGAATGGTATATGAAAGCTTCGGAATTAGGGGATGCCGAATCGGAGGTTTGTTTAGGCTGGCTTTATCAGAATGGATTAGGCGTTCCACAGGATTTTAAAGAGGCGGTTAAGTGGTATTCTCTGGCATCGCAAAAAGGAAATGCGAGAGCACAGGTTAACTTAGGACACTGCTATGAGCATGGACAGGGTGTTGAAAAAAATACAGAAAAAGCCTTAGAATTATATAAACAATCAGCAAAAGGTAATAATACCAAGGGAATGAACAATCTTGGAGCATGTTTCCTTAATGGGGAGGGTGTCGAGAAAAATGAAAAGAAAGCCTATGAGTGGTTTCTTAAGGCTGCTGAATGTGGAGATGCTATGGCTCAATACAATGTAGCATATTGTTACGAGCATGGTGTTGGCGTAGAACAAAGCGACGATAATGCCATCTATTGGCTAGCGAGAGCCGCAGAACAGGGAGACTATGATGCTGAGAAAGCCATAAAGAGGATTTTAAAAAAGAAAGAAGAATGAGAAAGTTGATTATTTATAGTTTGTTGGTATTGTGTGTCATTTCATGTTGGTATGTAAATCCAGATAGATATCGCTGCACTTATCATAGCCTGGAAAATGAACGTTTCCGTTTCGAACAACGATTGAATTCATCGGAAATAAGAACCTATCTGGATAAAGAATACAATATTGAGGTTTCTTATCCTGCTTTCTTCGCTGTATGCGATACTTCCGAAGATGGAACAGCTCGTTTCTATTACCCTAATGAACATAGGCGTAAAATATCATTGGTTATGTTTGTTGAGCCTAATATAGAAGGATGGAACATTCACGAGGCCATCGAACATCTTGCAGATTCATTAAATATATGTAAGGAGGAGGGTGAGGATTACTATTTAATGGAAGGTGGTATAAGTAACGATTCCCGTGCGCAGTTTTATGAGAAATGCTATCTTATTGATGACATGTGGATTAATTACACCTTGTACTATCCTGTAGAAGATAAAAGTGCAATAGGGAGGTTGTTTGATTTAGTGAAAGAATGGAGTCCTAGACCCTCAACGAAAAATGAAAGTACCATAGAATATAATAAAAAAAGTATATAATATGTTAGGTGCAATTATCGGAGATATAATAGGCTCAAAATATGAGTTTCAGAACATCAAGACAAAGGATTTCCCTTTGTTTGGGAAGTATTGTGATTTTACAGATGACAGCATCTTGACGGTAGCCACTGCAGATTGGTTACTTCATGGTGGTGATGTCGCAAAGTATTACAGTATGTATGCAGCTGACAATGATTGTCCGATGGGTGGATATGGACGTGGATTCAGACAATGGATTACGCGGACTATCGTGGAAGGTGATTTCAGTCCATATAACAGTTGCGGAAATGGAAGCGCAATGCGAGTAGGGCCTGTTGGATGGTTGTCAAGCAAAATCCCACTCTTAAATGAGAACCTAATCCTAAAGAAGGCAAAAGAGTCTGCTGAATGCACTCATAATCATCCAGAAGGCATTAAAGGGGCGCAAGCGACAGCACTTTGTATTTATCTTGCAAGAAAAGGAATGTCGGTTGATGACATCCGACAACGAATAGAAAAGGATTTCGGTTATGACCTTTCAATGTGTGTTGAGGAACTTCGTCCACGATATTCATGGAAGGGACTCGATGAAGCGGGAAATGGAGGAACATGCCAAGGAAGTGTACCGCAAGCCATCATATGTGCTCTCGATGCTACAGACTTTGAAGATGCTATTCGTAATGCGATCAGCATAGGTGGTGACTCTGACACCATTGGATGCATAACTGGCAGTATTGCAGAAGCACTCTTTGGAATTCCTATAGATATACGTCAAAAGGGAATGAGCTATCTTCCTAACGAATTCAAGAAGGTAATCAATGATTTTGAAACTAAATACGGAAAGAAATGAAACGGAACTTATTGACAAGAGTAAGACAAATGTTTGGTATGCATTCTGAAAAAGAAAGCGACGTAAAGATACAGGATAAAAGTAATTCGAATCCAGGAGATGATTCGAAGGAACCCGATTTCTTTGACACCATGTCACGAAAATCCTTCTATCGGGCAGAGGCCGCGTATCGACATCAACGAATAGTACTACCATGTTATAATTCTGAAACAGGAATCCCCTTAAAGGATATCCTGACCAAACTCTTTCCAGAACTTATCCCACAGGTTTCTAATATGACTGTCCTGAAGACAGTTCAGATTAGTGGCGTGGAAACAGAATGGAAACACTATGACAATCTGGATGAAGCTTTAGCTTATGATTTGTTTTGGAATATCAATTACAAGAATGACGATGGAGAGATATATCCTCTCACAGGAACAAATATCACAATAGTTATTCGTACAACTGGTGTGGGAGTACCGCGTTATGTCGTCTTATTTGTTCGTGGGACAGTTATTGGATTTGAGAGGACTTATATCCGACTATCATTAATAGTGCCAAGTAATGCCGCAGAGGATGATCTCAGAACCTCGAAGTCTAATAGTGTTCCTACTGTCACAAGTCTGCTCATCGCATGTGACAAAAAAAAGGACTCGGTACACTTCACTGAATATGAAGCAGCAGAACACAGAGTAAAGAGTTGTATTGATAACGGTGTAAGACTCCGTGATGACATTGATGCAGAACTGTATTTCGGATTAGGGGAGTTCCATCCGACCTCTCATTATATCGGTTATGGCAAGTGGCTCCTTGAAAACAACAGATATTATGATGCTTTTGCTCAGTTTATGCGAGCAATAAGTGCTATGAGAAGACATCCTAATGAGGATTTGGAAGATTTCTACGAAGTCTGCAAGTTAATAGCTGGTTGTTTGACAAAGCTAAATTCTCCAGAGATGACGGGATATTTCTATTCTTTGGCATATACAGGCGGCCAGGTGTCTTGGGAAGAACTTGCGAACTATTGGGCATCCATCGGTGATTGTAGAGCCTTGCCTTTTACTCATAGAGAGTTGGCTGCCAAATACGGAGAAGACCATGAGAGTTGGCCACAGTATGCTAAAGATAAAGAATTGGAAATATTACTCAGCTATAAAAAAGTTTGCAATGACAATAAGGAACGGATGAATACTGTTTCTTTTTATTCCGATATTAGTATTGGCGTAATTCTAAATAGGCTGCTCAACATCAATTATAACAACATAAGCGGGCTTGCAGTGATTGCATCCAATGGAGAGATTAAATCCATTGAAGATAAAAATCAAGCATGGAATGAAAGCATTTACAAGTATCTTGAACCTGGAACCACTATCGTACTTCCATATTCAAGAGCTTATTATGAAACAGAAGAGAAAGAAGACAAATCTGTTCTTTGCCATGCTTCATCAATAGTAATTCGTATTGACGACGCAAATAAGGACGAAAAACTTGTTAGAGTAACCATTATGGTTCCCAATTTTAATAATGATGATGATAAGCATGATATTTCTGAAATGAATAATCCAATCAGTATTTCATTCATTATGTCATCAGTAGAAAACCCGGTGCTATCTGGTGAAAAAGACGTTGATAAGATTTTTGATTTTGGACAAATGTGTGATAGCCAAAATAGATACTTTGAAGCTCAAATCGCATATTTGTATGTGTTTAAGCTGTTATCTGCTGACTATCTCACATTAGATGACGAGAGCAAAACTGTTTTCTATGGAGCAGCATATCGCCTGGGATTTTGTTTTGAGGAACTTCAGAAGCATGAACATGCATTGTTCTATCTTCAAACAGCAAGCTATTCTTGGTTAAACACACATGTTCAAGAATATATTAATGCATTGTCGAACGTCAAAGACCCAAGAGCATTAGAAGTAATCAGGGAGGCCAAACGGACTCCGTTTAATGCAGATCCAGATTCAAGAGAATATAAATTTCACTTTGCTTTTTTGAATCGAAGAGAAGCATTTGTACTTATAGACCAAGGAAAATATGACGAGGCAGAATCTCTGTTAAAGGAGATGCTAAAAGAACCTGCATGTAAGGATTTTGCACAAGGTGAACTGAATTATATTGCTCAATTAAGAGGACAATAATTTCTATGAAACATGCAGTCTTCATAAGAACTTTCAAAAAGAGTTGGATATGTCAGAAACAGTAGATACAAAAAAGTGGAATTCCACCAGGATATTATATGGTTATCTTTATGACTCAGATGAAGATGGCTGTTTGCCGAATATCGATGATTGGCCAAATTCTTCGAATAAGATTTATCGCCAAAGATTTTATGCGGCAATGAGAGCTTATGGTAAAAATCCAGAGTGGTTCTATCGGAGCGATGCACTGTGGCTTGATAATAGAGATATATGTTGCAGACTGCTTAGTAAAAGCCGGTCTAAAGAAAAAATGGATGAGTTTAGGACGTTAGTAAAAGAGCAATTAAAAGAAGGTAGAAGTTATGATTTCTTCTCTAAAGTAATTGATAATCCTGACTATCTCATACATGATGTTCACATAGTATTTCGCGAACTGATGGCATACAGAAAGAGATTGCAAGCGGCATTAGATGTATGGTCTGGGATGTTGGAGTGTAGCCAGTCTGTTGGTTCTGTTTTCGAATTGACTAAAGTTCTCAATCGTGAATACCTCTGGCCATTATGCAATATTGTTGACAGACTGATTATTCTACTAATGGGCGATGATTATGACAAGACGTTCACAGAAGAAGAATTATACGAGTATGGCTACCCCAAAATATCTGACAAGGAATTATATCAAATGGAAGTTGAAGAATTTTGATTAGAATTATCATGAATACAAAGTTTATATTGACATTCTGCTTGTTATGCAGTACGTTATATGGGTGTAGCAATGCACCCAAAAACAAGATTGACGATTCTCAGGATTGGTTACCGATCTCGATTGCTTCGCAGGAGAAAATCATAAGCGACTATGTGGATGCGCTTGATGAGTTTGCCCAAGTTGTGCCATTATTTGATGATGATACTGAGGCACTATGGGCGGCTGACACCGTACATACAATGGCCGTGACGCTGAAGAATGACCATTGTCCTTTAACGAAAAATCTGGCATCAATATGTCAAATGCAAAACTACACAGGTTATGGAATGGCATATTTTAACGCTATTCTTGCTTCAAATAAAGATCCTCAATCTGCTGCATTTGCATTGAGCATTATTCCCAAGAACGATTCTGTGTACAATGCTTTGTCGAATGTAGATTTTGGTGATGTGAAGAACTTAGTTCACTACCAAATCATATCTATCAACAATATGCAACTATTCAATACACTAAACAGGATTAATAACGACCTGCCCATTGACCGAGAGATTAGTTATACATTATATTGTATGTCTGTAATCGACAGTATCGCCAATCTGAAAGACTACACAAAAGCAGAATTATTCAAAGTTTCCAGTGTTTTAGAATGCTATTCCTATTTCCAAATGATTTGCCCGTTGCTGAAAATGTTCTCTGGTACAAAGGAGAAATTTGATGCAAATAGTGAGGTTGTCATTGAGGCCGCAACTCATTATGATTTGTGGACGAATCTAATTTTTCAATCTGTTAGAGATAGAAGAAAAATAGAAGTAATGAGTGATTCTGACTTTGAAACATGGATGATTACTGCATGGCAACATAAAGTAAAGCTAATGAGGCTGCTGACAAGGTTGGTGAAAGAATGGGATGAAGAAAAAAAGTAACATCGGAATGGGAAAAACGCAATTCATATTTGGAGCAATTGCCCTATTAGTGTTATCAATAATAGGATGTGGCAGCGGTGAGAATGTACCAAAATCGTCCATTGACTCAGCTTTTGTGTTTATGCATGAACCTGCCAATGCTGTGTATCATTGGAAAACGGTATTTACCCCAAATGCCTATGAGATAAATTTCATGAGAGAACATGCGGTGAAAAGAATGTATGTTAAGTTTTTTGAAGTGGGTACCGACAATCTATATAATGGACAGGGAGTACAACCGGTCCCTATAGCAACTACAATATTCAAACATTCATCAGACATTATTACTGACAACAATATTGAAATAGTTCCTGTTGTCTTTATTACGGTCGAAGCTTTGAGGCTGGATAAGCCTCTTTGTGAACGAATAATAAGACGTGTGGATGACATGTGTAAGGCACAGAAGATTCAATATAAGGAGATTCAGTTTGACTGTGACTGGACTAAAGAAACCAAACCTTTGTTTTTTTCTCTCTGTCAAGAAGCTCGAAACAAATTGCATGAGAGGAAGAAAGGATTTAGCGCGACTATTCGTTTACACCAATTACGCGATACACTTCCAGACATAGACTATGGCGTATTAATGCTTTATAACACAGAGAGTCTCATAGATCCTAATGTCAGGAACTCTATATTAAACAGTGTAACCGTCGCAGAATATATGACTCATGCATCAACTAACAAACACCTTGACTTTGCTTATCCCACGTATGAGTGGACACTATGGTTCAAAGATGGACAGTTCAAAGGCATTCTCCCGTATGGTCAAGATCTGCCACAAGAAGGCGTATTGCGTCATGAACAAAGCGACTACGAAGAAATAATGAGAACCAAAAAGGTCATCAAGAAAAGCTTGATGGACATCGACTATAAATCATCGTCGATTATTTATCATCTGGATTCAGTCAATCTATCAAAATATAGCAAAGATGAAATTGAGAATATCTATAATAATTAGCTTTGTGCTAAGCACACTTTCAGTTAATGCATGTGGTTGGTTCCCGCAAAATTCGGGAAATGTATGGCTCTACAGGATTATGCCTCTTGATGAATCGAGGTACGGGGAGTATAGCACAACATGGGAAAGTGACTATATGCTGCATCCGACAGTTGACTATTCCAATGAGAACATTCGTCTTTGGCAGCAACAGACATCCACTGCGATTGACCTTAAAGACATAGAATACGTTGTCTATAAAGCTGACATCTCATTTATGGAGACTATTTCCAACTATATTGAAAGCAATAGTTTTGCCCATTGGATAACAGCCAACAATCGTAAAGACATTGTAGATCTTCTTATCATGGCCAAGCAGAATGAGGCAATCTCTTCCTACATGACCGATCCATGGTATTATCGTGTTGAAGATGATGATAACTTTCAAAAACTCGATAGCATCGTTAAAGAATGCTATAAATATCGGTCTGGGCAACTTCTTGGCCGTTATGCCTTGCAAGCAATGAGAGCACTATGCCATCTCCGAAAGTATGACGAGTGTGCAAGATATTGGGATTCCATTAAGAAAAATGTTTCTAACAATGTGGTGCGTAAGATGTGCGAATTAAAGGCTGCTGCCGCATTGAATAAGACGGGTAGAACTGACGAGGCATTGAACATTTATGCAAAATATGGTGACGTAGCTTCCATTCGGGCTATAAACAATGGCCGAATAGACAATGAATTACTATTTGTTTACGATCATTGTCCCAATTCACCATACTTAGAAGGTGAGTTACAGAAGTGGCTGTTATACTTTAGTGGTGAATACAACCATACAGCCTTCACAGATGGTAGAACGACCTGGTTCGATGAAGAGTATATGGAAAAGCTACTCAAAGTAGCCCACAAAGCCGTAAAGGAAAGAAAAACCAAATACTATGCTATGTGGTATTATACTTTGGCAGCGCTCTATGATGTCCAAGGACAACCTAAACAAGCAAAGAACTATCTTTGTCAGGGCATGAAATATCGTAAATCTTCATTCCTTCGTGATTCCTATCGAATCTTAAGAATGTGGTTGGATGCCCAAACGCTCCCCTGTGACAGTTCTTATGAAGCACAATTGGAAGCGGATTTGCGGTGGCTTGTAGCAATGGTCGAAAGAAATAAGACTGCTGATTTTGAGAAGACAATGATGAAGCCCAAAGAAACTCTGGGGGATCCATTGGACGATTACCGTGATTACTCCTATTGGAACTTCTATCAAGATTGGTCAAACTCATACTACTGGAACGATGCTCTGCGACGATTGCTTTTAAGGGCTGTGTGTCCGAAAATGCACAAAGCTGGAAAGTTTATACGAGAGATACAACTTGCAAATCTTGCAGAAAACCTCCTAATTCAGGTCAACGAGTATTCCAATGAGATGTTTCTCATTATGGATCGACTGCCGTACAGGGTGACACGAGATTATTTCACTCATATATATTATCCTGTCGACGATTTTGACCAGTTCCTCAATAGCAAAGGGAAAACCGATAAGAACTATTGGTATGACATCCTTGCCACAAAATGTCTGCGTGAACGTCGATATGCAAAGGCTCTTGTATATCTGAAACAGATACCAGTGTCTTTTCAGCAGGAGATGAGTGTTTATTCCTATATGGATAAGGATCCATTCAGCTACCAAATGGATACTTATAAG
>AUXO011283483.1_pt1:0-2500 | contig 10394 bp, 8 predicted proteins | sample 768731 | NCBI WGS metagenome assembly AUXO01 (sample SAMN02715735, study PRJNA202380) | gut metagenome | biome: sheep rumen | host: Ovis aries | place: New Zealand: Palmerston North | reverse complement strand
TCCTATACCAGTGATACATTGACTATAACTCTAAAGGGTACCACAATGTGAGATGTACTAAGGCGGAAAGCAACCCCGCTTATAGCGTTCGTGACCAATCCCCATTGGTCACTTCACTCGTCTAGAAGACAGATAAGAGTTAGAGCTTTAGTAGTATACCAGGGACATTTTACTTTTAATTTCCGTGACTGAGACACTGACTAAGAAGACATGGACTTGATTATACTCTAACGGCTCACACATAGGGTACTTTTATACGTTACCACCAGTTGCCACATTTGCTTATGAAACAAGAACAGCTTCCCCTCTGAAACTGAAGAAAATTAATGAGGTTCTCAATTACGTTGAGAACAACCGGGATTCCCTTTTAAATTCAGGTCAAAGCCTCGTCCACGAGTTCACTGTCAAGGTCAACGATTGGGAGAGGGAGCAAGGGCGCCGCCCTTATTAAACTAAACAATGTGAGGTACAGACGCCGGACGGGCAGACCTCTAATCGTTGGATCCGGTAAACAGGGTAGCCCCGGCTTGGGGCTGGATTGAATCCTTTCTATTTTATCATGCGCTCTTTTGCAATGAAGATGAAGAAGGCTGGAGGACGCTTTCCCAGCAAGAATGATTAGAAAGGAAAAAAGGAAGATATTTATATACGTATTTATATACGTAAGCCCTCACATTATAAGACTGAAGGAAAGACTCCTGCTTCAAGTGCCAAGAAAAGAGTATAGCGGGAGGTTCTTATGAGTTAAGCTTCTTTGGATCAATCGATAGTGTGCTTATCGCTCTACTTCGCTTTATTCTCATGCCAGTGGACCTCGTCGCTCAGCTTTAGGCCGCTTCATTTCAGAAGTGAGCATGAAGTCCGAATTTAATAGATACTGAGAAAGCGTCTTTCGTGATGAAAGTAGGGATTCAGGATTGAGAAAGAAATCAGCAATGCGCAGCTGGAGCTTCATCTATTATAGGAGGCGTAGGGTAGGCTCTTTGGATAGATTGACTGGCTTAAGCCGATGAACCCCGTTCCCTCGTGCTTCCATTAATGACAGATACATCAGTAGAGGTCGGCCAAGCATGATCAAAGCAAAACTAAAACCTTTTCAACAGCTGCCTCAGGAAAGGCAGAAACTGGATCACTAGAATGCGATGGAATAAAACTACCACATGGATTATTAACCCAGCAGTAGCTTACTTAGGAAATTAATTCTTCGCAAGAAGAAGGAAGAGGTTAGTGTTAGTATGGAACTGACCTAGCTTAGGCTAGGCCCTTGATCCATCTAGATGTTGTTTCTTGGGTATAACTCTTGCTAGATCCCTTCCTTACCCTAAGTGTCTCTTTACGCTATCCCCCAGTCTGGGGGCTTAATTTACATTGCCGGATAGCTCATTATTTGTATTTATTGTTTTTCCCTTTTGTAACCTAGCTTGAAAAGGAATTTTATCACATGCTTGCGCGCCTAAGTAAATTTCTCTTGCTTGCTTAGCTTACTTAAAGGTAACACTAGGATTGGAGAATGGAGAAGAGCCCAGAAAAAAAGAAAGCTACGAGCTCGAAGGGACCCTGGAGATCGGATTCTTACTTTTGCTTTTTAATGGAAGGCAGAAGGACTGTAACCTTCCTTATCTTTTGGTATGGGTTGACTCTAGAACTAAAACTATATTGATAGGCTAGCTTGCCTAATAAACTTATGAAAAGTTATTTTATAACTCGAAGGCAAAGAATTGCCCCCATATTACAAAATACCCATAGATCAACATAGAGTCCCTATTCGCTATGATAATGATATCATCCTTGCCTGGTCTGGTCCTGCTTCCGCTTGAAAACTGGAAAAGACATTAGGAATAGAAGAAGAAGAGCGAGAAGCAATAGAACTACAGATTACACTTGCTTTATAGGGACACTATCCTAAGCCAGCTTTCACACTATAAGCTTCAAAGAAAGAAAACTTGATCTCTAAGTTAAGGCTTTATCACAGTAGGGATTGCATTTGTCATTGAACTCTTACCTATTATATTCTATCTATTTTACTATCCTCATCAGAAAAAAAAGCAATCTAATAACGGTACGGTCATGCGATCCTTGTTGTTAAGCGAAGGTGGAGAGGTAGGGGGCGGGCTTTGCTTTAGTGTGATTGACGAAGGCTAGGCTAGTAATATAATACCCAAAAGAAATGAAAAGAGATCGGGGTCGATAGTTGGCAAGGAACTTGATCCCCCCAAAACAAAAAAGGGGCAGGTCGAACTCTAATTCTGGAAATAAAATAAGTCGGGGCCCTTTTAGAGGCAACAGTTGACTTCCCCTTTTTGTGGTCCCTCGAATATTCTACAGTCTTGTTACCTTCCACAGAATTCGCAAGAAGCCCCAATAGCCTATCCTCTTTCTAGCTTGAGGATGTAAAAGTCGAGTCGTTCTTGTCCGTTCTGTCTGCTCACCCCTTCTTCCATTCCGAAAGTCAGTGCCCGCTCGGTACAAGTATTCCACTCGCACCTCTTAAGTAAGGTGA